>CEPB01126851.1_pt1 | contig 13352 bp, 9 predicted proteins | sample 530611 | NCBI WGS metagenome assembly CEPB01 (sample SAMEA2620672, study PRJEB7988) | marine metagenome | isolation source: saline water (ENVO:00002010), including
GGTTCTCTAGTTATTCCTATTTTAGATTCAGTAGGCTGCTCAGTTTTTGCTCACATGTCTGCTCTAGGTGATGATGAGACTGACGATTTAGCAGTTCTTCTTTCATCAGATATTTCGGAAAACATGGCTAGATTAAATTGTATGGATCCTCTTGCCGCAGATCGATTTGTAGACCAAATTGAGCATCTTCGGAAAGAGAAAGATAGTCTTGGTAGCCGAGTTGATGTTATTGTCAGGGGGCTACCAATTGGAATTGGAGATCCATGGTTCGATGGAATTGAACCGGCTTTATCGAAAGGATTGTTTGGTATCCCTGCTGTCCGTGCAGTAGAATTTGGTTATGGGGTGAAATCATCATTAATGAGAGGCAGTGAACACAATTCCGTTTGGGAATCGGGTGAAAATAATACTCCTATTCAATCAGAGGGAGGTGATGGGGCAATCGGAGGAATTACGACCGGATCCGATATTCGAATCAGAGTTCATTTCAAACCACCGAGTAGTATTCCAACGGTCCAGAATACTTTACATCTCCCGTCGGGAGAATTACGTCCTCTTGTAGTAGGGGGGCGTCACGATCCTGTTCTTGCTCCTCGGGCGACTCCAGTTGTTCAAGGTGTAGTGCGTTTTTTGATTGCTGACCTACTATTGACAAAAACACGTCCATTTTAGTAAGTACTTCTTCCGAGGGGTATGATTGTACCCGACGACACATTCAGAAGTGTGTTGAAATTTGGTGGGTCTTGTCTTAAATCGTCTCAGGATATTTCTGCGATAGCTGAAAGAATTTCAGAAATTGATCACTATCCAGTTGTTGTTGTATCAGCTTTTTTTGGAGTAACCGACCGTCTTTTCGATGCTATTCATGAAGCAAAAGAAGGAAGATTACATGTTCCTACATTTATCCATTGGATACGTACACATCATTCTACTGTTACTCCCGAAATATTAACAGCATCAAATCTACAAGTATTCGAAGAAGCGCTACAAATTCTAAACTCAAATTTGTGTGAAATATTTTCACCAGGCGCTGAACAAGAAGTATTGGTAACTGGAGAAAGATTGGCTACTACCTGTTTAGAAGCGGCTTTAATTGCTCGTGGAGTGACTTGTAAATCATTTTGGGCTGAAGAAATTCCCATTATTGTAAAAGGACGTGAACCATTTATTCGAATAGATAGATCGGTAACTTCTGAATTAATTCATCTTCCTAACGACATAATTCCATTATGTGCTGGATGGTATGGAATTGATTCAGATAATGTATTATCTACGCTTTCAAGAAGTGGGTCTGATTGTACAGCAGCATGTATTGCCTCTACAATTGGTGCGTCCTCGGTAGTAATTTGGAGAGATGTGCCAGGTGTCCTAAGCATAGATCCTTCATGGGGGATGCCCGGACGCAGAATTCCTTACTTGAATTATGATGAAGCTGTAGAAATCGCTTCTTATTCTTCTCGTCTTCTCCATCCTGATGCCATTGATCCTTTAGTAGAATCCGGAATACCTCTAATTATTCGACCTTTACACCAACCAAATGAACCAGGAACATTTGTCGGCCCATCTATTTCAGTAGGTCGACCACATGTTCGTGTTTTAGTTTGTCACAGAAGGCGATTTGATATCCTTTGGAAGATTCGATCTGGTTCTGAATTATCTAGAAACTTAATTGGATTAGGTAGGTCCCTACATCAAAAGAGAATTAGAATTTGGTCTATTCGGGCTGACCAAGCTGGCATTAGAGTATTAGTTGATGAGAAGGATCTTCCGAGAGTAGAATCAGCGATTTTATCATTTGATTCAGAAGCAAAAATCGATTTAGGCCATCCAATTGCATTACTAAGTTTATTTGGACAGGGTATTTCTTCTGATCAGGAAATTCGTTCCTCTCTACTTAATTCATTGAATAACGAAGGTTGTTATCCTGAAGAAATGAATCAAGAAGGTACGGAACATGGAATCCATTTATTGATTCCCGATGGCGAAGCAGTTCATACTGTAGGCTGTCTTTCTGAGATGTTTGAATTATTAGATGCAGAGTGATTAATCATCTGCATTTTCTCTAAATTGTTGAATTCTTAGGGGGAGATTAATTGCAAACATTCCCGCTACAATCAAGAACACCAACATCGTTCCTAATGCAACTCCATAGACGCTGGTTAATTCTACAGATTCTGACATTCTAAGAGCAGCAGTATCATCTATTACTTGGATAAACCACGGTATGATTACATTTACGAATAGGGTAAGAAAAGCGACAGTTCCTGCGATTAAAGGAGTCAAAATAAGAGATGCCTGATAACGACTCAAGACTTTCTTCTCATTCATCACATATACTTCTCCTGTTCTTATTGAAGTATCAAGCATTGAGAAACGAATCACTCCGTTACTAAGTTCAATATACATCACAAGGAAAACTGCATACAATACTAATAGTGATTTTTGAGCACCTTCACTGTCAGGAAGTAGGTCAGCAGAAAAGGTAACAGTACTGGCAGCAAACCTTAGTGAAATTAGAATGAATAAAACATATGATCCAAGTAAAAATCGTGCATCGCGTTGGAAAATTCCCCAGAAACCAGTCATAATGCTTCCTAGGATAATCAAAACATGTAGTGCAGTACCAATTGCAGGAATATCTAGAATATCGCCGAGAGCAAACCAAGGTGTACCCACCTGAGGAGTTACAATGTATGTTAACACCGCAAGAACAACCATCGCTCCAGCACTAGCAAATTGTAGATTTTGCACATTCTTTGCTGCAGGAAGAAATTTCATTTTTGGAACAAGGGGCCCACCGAACAGACTTTCTACAAACGATGGGATTGTAACTTCAGGAATCGCATCTTTTGGAATTTCGGTTGAAGAAGTAATTTTTCCTGCAGCCTTTTTTCTACTTGGTGCGCCAGAACGGACTGTTTTACCATCGTAAAGATGTGATGTATCATTGCTTACAGTCATTATTCGTCCTCCTTAGAATCCTCTAGCTCCGGCTAAAGCAGTAGATAGAAGCATATCTGGTTCCCAATCCATTACATTCGCTCCAAGACCTCTTAATTCGCTGATTAATATATCACGTTCAGTCTTGAGGACTTCATATCCAGTTCTATCTAGTCGCCTTGCATCAAATTCAAATTCAAGGCTACTAGGGGATAGAAGAGTAACATCAAAATCCCTTGCACGGAAATCTCTAACTGCATCTACAACTGTAGGGTCGTCTTCTAGTGGGCTGAGAATAATAATTGGACTACCCTTGTTAATATGAGGCATGATTCGATTTGTTACCACCTTTAGCGGAGTATTTCCTCTTGCCATTGCTCCAGCAAGTTTTGTGAGAAGGATGTATAGCTGCTTTTTCCCAGTATCTCTGTCCACACTAACAATTTCATCCCCATAAATTACCAAACCCACTGAATCTCTTCGAGAAAGGAAATATTGTGCTAAACTAGCAGCTGCCCTAGTACTGTAGACCAGAGAGTTTCTGCTTACTGGGCCTGTTTCCGATACATTTCGACTATCTATGATTAAGATAATATCACTTACTGCATCTCTTTCAAAATCATTGACCATCATTTTTCCTGAGCGAGCAAATGCTTTCCAATTCACCTTTCTCATCGGATCTCCAGGTACATATTCGCGAAGGTTGTAGAAATTAGAACCCTCACCAGGCTGCCTAATATTTACTGCACCTGTGAAAATTTTCGGAACTTTACTCTTTACAAATGCATCTTTGACATCTTCCATTTTGGGAAATACGAGAAAGTCATCGTATAGATGAATTTCTTTTTCTCTATGAAATAGGCCAAAAGTGTCCTGGACTCTGACAGCTACTGGACCAACTGTGTAAAATCCTCTTAGAGGACACTCAAGCGAATATTTTAGTTCAGTTTCTCTCCTTCCACCTAACTCCATTAATGCATAATTTGCACCTTTCTTTACCCTCATAACTTCTGGAACACTATCTCTTACTTCTAAGATTCTCGATAAGTTTGACAGGTTCTGAATTCGAAGAGTTACGTCAATATCGCTATCTTCGAAAACACGTGCTTGAGAAAGTTGTCTCATTGCATTTAGATTTCTAAATTCTGCACCTTCGTCAAATTCTTGATCCTCTAGTCTTCTTCCGGATGCAGATACATCTGCGTGTGATGTTCTGAAAGCAGCATATGTTAGGAAAGATAAGAAAACTACTGCAACAGTGACTAATTGTTGATTTCTCAGTACCAATCCTAACAAGTATAGAGCGGCTGCCAACGACGCAAACATCGCAGACTTCCTACTCCATGCCATGAGAATACCCCTCTCAAAATTACTCCGAGCAAGAATCAGACCGTTGGGACCGGAACCTGTCTTAGGATGTCTGAAACGACTTCTTGTGTTTCTAGTCCCTTAATCTGATGTTCTGGCTTTAGAATTAGTCTGTGAGATATTGCAATTGGTGCGACTGCCTTCACTTCATCAGGTGTAACAAAGTCACGGCCACGAAGAGCGGCTGCGGCTCTCGATGTCTTGAGAAGAGCCTGAGAACCACGAGGAGATGAACCGACAAGAACACGCGGATCTTCCCGAGTTCGAGATACAATTTCTACCATATACATTCGAACTGCTGGATCAACATATACGTCCTCACAGGCTTGTTGCATTGCTACAACCCTAGCAGGATCAGTGATAACATCCACATCGACAGCATCCTTCTTTCTGGTGATACGTCTAGCCAAAATCTCATCTTCATCCGCTCTATCTGGATATCCGACGCTCATCTTGAACATGAAACGGTCAAGTTGTGCTTCAGGCAAAGGATAGGTACCTTCCTGTTCTACGGGGTTCTGAGTTGCCATAGTTAGGAAAGGGGCTGGAAGTTTATGCGTAACAGTTCCAATAGTAACTTGTTTTTCTTGCATTGCTTCTAGAAGAGCCGCTTGTGTCTTTGGAGGAGCACGGTTAATCTCGTCAGAAAGAAGCAGGTTGCAGAAAATAGGTCCTGGTTTGAACGTAAATTCTCCCTTTTTCGCATCATAGATGTTTGTACCTGTGATATCTGCAGGTAGAAGGTCGGGAGTAAATTGTACACGCTTGAAATCACAACCTAGAGCATCTGCGAATGTATTTGTCATCAAAGTCTTAGCAAGACCTGGATAATCTTCGAAAAGTAGATTTCCATTAGATAGAATATTTATCATTACGTTATCAATAACGTGGGCTTTTCCAATAATTACCTTCTGAACTTCAGCAGAGATTGCCTGTGAAATTTGTCCAACAGCTGCCAGACGTTCTCTAACTTCAGGACTACTCTGGTGCCGTGGAGCGGCAGGAGCAGGAGCAGGAGCAGGTGCTGCAGGAGCAGGAGCAGGTGCTGCAGGAGCAGGAGCAGGTGCAGGTGCAGGTGCAGGTGCTGGTGCTACCGGAACGGGAGGCGCAGGGGCTGCTGGGGCGGCTGGGGGCGCTGGTGCGCCAGGTGCGTTTGGGGGTGGAGGTGGGGCTGCCATGTTTCTTTCACTATCCTTTGGGGTTTTCACTTCTTCCCCCATTTGCGAATACTCGTGAGTAACTCACGAAGTTCTTGGGGGGAATATGTTCGTGTGGTACTGTAAGCCAGTTCCACTAATCTGGGGTCTCCAATCATCTGTTGTACTTCTGCAGGAGTTTTGAGAGCCATTTGGTCACGTGTAAGATCGTAAAATACTCTTACTTTGGCGAAAAGAGCCTTTTGTACACGTTGACGATATTGGGTTGCATCAAGTTTCGTAGGCCGTTCTCTAAACCGAGTTAGGTCAAATACGTGTCTCCAATTAGCCTTCTCAGGTACTACCATGATAGAAACTAGTAGCAGTAATCCAAGGTTGAGGATAATCAACCATTTTAAGAAATCATCAGAGGTAAGTAGAACAATAGTACTAATTGTCTCAATAAATGGCTGGGAAGCGACTCCAGTCACGTGTCTACTTTCATCAAAAACAATGTTGAAATTGTCTCGTTGATTTTTTATCGTATTTGCCAGATCGTTATTATCTAATTCCATCATGTCCCAGATTAATGCATGGAAGTAAGCATGATTGCCTTGCCAGAAATCTCCTCCAGTTAATTCATTTTGCCAACATGTGGCACCGGTGCACTCATCTGAAAGTCCAGCTTCCTCGGCTCTTGATAAAGTCCAATATTGATTAGCAAATACTTCGTCATCAGCAACAAATACGATACTTCCAGTTACTGTCAAATCTCCTATTCCTGAATCTGAATCTCCTGCGGCTCCTCTGAGAAGATCGGAGGTTGTAATTCCAGGATAATCAATCCTTACAGTTAATGCAATATCTCCTGGAGCATCATTTTGAAGTGTTCCTTCTTTACCATCTCTTGCAATATCAATAAAGGCTGCTTTAGAAGCATAAGAAAGAACATTGATGTCACGCTGAATGTAGTCAGAAGATTCTGGATTATCAGTTTCTAGTGCTCCTACTTTTATGCCAGTTGGTTGACGATACATCACCGGCATACGACATGAATCTAGACTTTTTACCTCAATCATTTGATCGGAACAACCCGTGTTTCTCTCACTTTCTTGCATTTCTGAATCATCCTTGTTGATACTTTGTAATCCCCATACATTTGTTGGATGCATGAATTCGTCACCATCTTCATTGATAATTCCATACATTTGTTGGCTATCAAACAAAGGAGCATCATAATAGGTTAATCCAAACATTCCTGCAAGTGTATTGGCATTCGAATTATCTGCCGCTACCACGACCTTCCCTCCTTCTTTAGTTACAAAATCATAAATCGCTTGTGCTTCTGTTTCATCTATCGGCTTTTCAGGACCAACAATTAGAAGCATTGTAAGATGTGGTTTTTTCCAATCATTTACTAGCATAGGAGTAGAGATTGTATTGGCGATATTGTATCCTTGACTTTCAACACCTTCACCTATTTGTGCACCTCTAGGTCCTAGAGTAGTTCTTACATCAGACAATTGAGATGCATCAGACGTATCCTCATATGCGCTGTAGGAGGTTTCCTTTCCTGCAGCAAAGGCCATTGGAAGTAATAGGACCATCAGCAAGGTTGTGATGAGAGCTATGGCAACAACTGTATTGAAGCGACTTCCTTCTTCTCCAACCGCCATTTCAATCACTGTCATTGGGCGTCTTTCTCGGTACGCCTGCTTCTTCCAAACCTATGCCACGCATATATGTTGTCCAATACCGATTATAACAAAATCGAATGACTGGTCTAAAATAAGGTAATTTTTCTTTATTCTCTTCTATATGCTATTAGCGCGAGAAATAATGAAGCAATAATTATCGAAAATCCCGGAGAAGGTAAATTCTGTTCAGTAACAATTGGCTCATTTATCGGCCCTCTATCATCATCATCATCATTATCATTTAGTGGAGGAGGTGCTTCGCCTTCTTTTACCGTTACTCTGAATGATGCTTCGGTCCAAACAATGCCATCTCCTTGACCAGATCCTCCTGAAGAGATCCGTAAATCAACATCACAATTTCTTGATGGATGTGCTGCTGAAATTTCTATATCGATTTTTATTGTCGCTGAATCTGATGATGATACAATTTGAGGTTTCATGATTTTGGTAAGTTCTGAATCTTCGCCTATTTTGACAGTCATCAATGAGCAATCATCAGAAACTTCTGCGGTACCAATTTGATCATCGAGGTTCCCATGGTTTGTAATATCCATAGAAAATGAAGTTTCAATATCTGGATTGAATTCAAGATTCTGCGTTGTATCTCCGATTCTCAAATCATAAATTCTTGGCATCTTTGCAGTACCACGATCATCTTTCCAGTCATTTGCCATAGATACATCAATTCCTCCGATGGATTTCAGAGTAGCTAAGGCTCTGAATTCTTCTTCAGCTCCCCCTGGGGAATTAGTCTGAAAGAGTTCGATATTTCCTATTTTGAAATCATCTGTTTTTGTAGTGCCTGCGCCAATTGAAATAAGTAGAGGGTCTTCACCTAGAAGTTCACCATTGAAAGGGCCTTCTACAGTTAATTCAATTTCGATTTCAACTAGATATGAGTTGGTAATTTCAAATTCAACAGTAATTTTTGCATCATCTGAATCAGGGATATTGAAAATATATTCATCTTCTTCAACAAATTCGAATTCCCAACCTCCAACTGCTTGACTTTGACTTATCATTGGCATCAATGTTAAGAATATAGAAAAAATAACCAAATAAGAAAGTAATTTTTTCATTTTTAATCACTCCACGATCCTGCTAATGCTCTTTTTGTTAAAACTCTGAGCATTTTTCTCCTGTATGCAGGGGGGAAATATGTATTATTCACCGGTTTTACTGTTTTCCTGATATTTTCAGCTAATACGTTAGCACTTTCTTTTCCATTCCATTCCTTTAATGCAACAGATGTTTGCTCCAAGTGAAGGCGTGGAATTGATTCACATGCAGTAGTAGCAACATAGAGTTGTTCTATTCCGCTGTCATTTCTTTTCCATGATGCTGCAACTCCCGCTTCAGGGAAATCCCATGATTCCCTGAGTCGAAGTTTCTGATAGTCTCCTTCTAGTTCATCAGATTCGATTGGAAGAGTTATGTGTGTGACGAATTCACCTACTTCCAGAACATTTCTTTTCATTCCGTCCAATGCATAGAATTCATCTAAGTTCATCGATCTCTTTCCGTCTGGACCAGCAAGATGTATTTTGGCGCCCAATACCATCATACAAGGAGCCAGATCTCCTTGATAAGTTGCAACACAGAGAGTATTTTGATTTGGAATTACTCTACAGTCTGCTCCTGTATCACAATCACATTTGTGACACCAATCAATAGATCTTCTCCAATCTTCTGTTTGATTAACCCAGAAACATCTGGTATCAAGACATAGGTTCCCTCCCACGGTTCCTGATCTTCGTATTAGTGTGCTAGCAATAGTTCCCGCCGCCTTTCGAATTAATGGATGCGTTGGCCCCTGTTCTAATTCATGAAGACTAACCATTGCGCCGATATGATGGGATTTGTGAGTTTTCATTTCGTTAATATTTGCTAAGGAAATAACATGTTTTTTTGGATTAATATGCCATTTGTAGTTGGGTAATAAATCAGTTCCACCAGATATCCAGTCAAATGAATCACCTTGATTTTTGAGTTCTGATGCAATTCTAAGCGCTTCGTCTATGGACTTTGGCCGATGGAATTTGAATGGAGGCGTCTTCATGCATTTTCACCTCTATGTCTTCGTTCAACATGATTCCATGCTCTTGCTGCTCTCTTTGAATCATCTGCTAAATCTTCAGGAGTAGGGGTGACCGATTCTCGCCATCCCTCAGATTGTTCATGTAAAGGAAGGTCTGGGTTGAATCCGAAAAGAACTCCGTTTACGTATGCACTACGATCTTTGAGTAAATCTCTCTGAAGATCTCTTTCTGAGTGTTCATCTGCACGTTTGGATAATTTTTCTTGAAGCGGAGTTGGTTCGAATTTTGGGTTTGGTAAATCCATAGGATCATCTATTTTCATCTCTCTACACTTTTTCTCAATTCTTGAATGAAGTCTATCAGGGGATACAGGCAGTTCATTGATTCGCACACCAATTGCGTCGTAAATTGCGTTAACTACTGCAGGTAGGATTGGTAGTAGAGGGCCTTCCCCAGCTTCTTTTGCTCCAAAAGGCCCTTCAGGATCATTTGATTCAACAATAATTGGTACCACTTCTGGCATTTCATGTACGCTCATTATCTTGTAATCTAACAAGTCAGGATTCAGTAAATGACCAGTCCGCCCATATCTCATTTCTTCTGAAAGAACTTGTCCCATTCCCATGTGGCAAGATCCAATAATTTGGCCTTCAACGGCAAGAGGGTTGAGTGCTTTTCCACAATCGTGAGCAGCCCAAGCCTTGATGATTCTAACAAACCCTGTTTCCGGATCTACTTCCACTTCTGCTACATATGCTGAGAATGAGTATGCTGGTGCTAAACCTGCTGCTGCTCCTTTGTGGACGCCTCCCATTGGAGGAGTTCTATATGCACCTGAAGAAATTAGAGACCCCGTATCTGCTTGTGCTTTGTGTACGGCTTCTAACCAAGAAATTCCAATAGCGGGGTCTCTTTTGTAGTATATTCTGCGATCTCCTAAAACCAACGAATCCGGATGATATCCAGTAATTTCCCAAGCTGCCTTCAATACTTTTTCTCTCATTTCAATAGCTGCTCGAATTGCAGCATTACAGTTCATGAAAGTAACACGAGAGGAATATGATCCTAAGTCTACAGGGGCTGTATCACTCTCTTTGCTTCGAATTCTAATCATGTCTAGAGGTAGAGCCAATACTTCAGAGACGGCTTGTGCTACTGCTGTATCACTACCTTGTCCGATGTCTGCTGCCCCAGTATGTACTGTTACTCCACCATCCATATCGCATTGTAAGTGGACTGCAGCGTGTGGAAAGTTTTCCGGGTCCCAATGAATAGGAAGGCCTGAACCAGAAATAAAGAATCCACAACCTACTCCAATTCCACGACCAAAAGGCAATTTTCGGAATTTATCATCCCAACCTGATTGTTTCCTTACTTCGTCTAAACATTCTCTCATTCCTGTACTTGTTATTCTGAATCCGGTAATCGTTCTACTATGTGGCGGGAGTAGATTCGCTAGACGAAAGGTCATAGGATCTACTCCCATGTCTTCACATACTTCATCAATTGCAACTTCCACAGCACATCGGGAATTCACTGCTCCATGTCCCCTCATCGCTCCACTAGCTGGCTTGTTTGTCCAAACTCTTGCTCCAGTGTAGTGAAATCCTCCTATTTCGTAAGGAGAAGTGTGGAGGACTCCGTTGTAGTAGGTTGTAACGTGGCCAAATGATGCGAATCCACCTCCATCGATGAGTGCATCTGTTTCTATTCCTGCAATTCTACCTTCTTCATCTGCAAATACCTCCATCTGAATACGACTGGGGTGTCTACCTCGGTTAATCCAGTACACTTCTTCTCTATCGAAATTAATTCTCACGGGACGTCCACTCTTTCGAGATAAAATCGCAGCGCACATTTCATGCGGAAATGGGTCTGATTTTCCTCCAAAACCTCCTCCTACAAAGGTTCTGATTACGTTAATCTGATGCATTGGGATATCTAGAACTGAGGATAGTGCTCGATGAACATAATGAGGAACTTGTTGAGGAGTGTATAATTGCAATCTTCCATTAGGATCCCAATGAGCAACTACTGCATGTGGTTCAGTAAATCCATGATGCAATCCAGCGAAAGACCAATCAGATTTAGATTGGAATTTTGCTTTTCTCATAGCATCAGTATGTCCAAATTGTTGGAAAACACGTTTTTGCACATTTGATTCACCGATGTGATATTTGCCACGATCATGGATGGGATCATTACTATCCAAAAGTCCATCCTCCATATCATGAACGGCTTCTAATACTTCATATTCTACCTTAATTAGAGACAATGCTTCAATCGCTGCCTCTTCTGAATCAGCAGCAACGCAAGCCACTAAATCCCCTACATGTCGAACTTTCTCTTGTGCCATAGCATGTTCATCTTTAGTCACGGGAAGTACTCCGAAACGATTTACTGAATCCATTCCAGTTGCTACAGCCTTTACTCCCGGAAGAGATTCTGCTACTGACGTATCGATAGATATTATTCTAGCATAATGATGAGGAGATCTCAAAATTTTTCCAAACAATTCATTGGGTAATCTAATGTCGTCTCCGTATTCTGCTTGTCCTGTTACCTTCCATCTTGAATCGACCAAAGGAGTTGGCTTCCCTATGGTTTGACCAGTAATATGGGGGTCATGGACATGTGGTCCTCTGGGTTGTTCTAGTTGTCCACCTTGGCTAGCAGGAATCCTATCGATGTCCTGTAGATTGCTAAATGGATTTGATCCTCCACTTCCTGGTACTCCGAAATCTTGTTTTCCTGCGATTCTTTTCCCGTCAGTACGCTTTTTTCCTCCCTTTCCAGGTGCTTGACGATATCCTTTGCTCATGATATCACCTCGCATCTCCGGGTGGCAATGATGGTTCATCGGGGCCTATCGGATGAGGGTCTGATGCAGGTTCTGTACGGTCGTCCCCGCTGATTCCTTCGCGGAGCATTTTGGCTGCTTCCATTACAGAAGTAACAATTTGTTGATATCCTGTACATCTACAAAGATTCCCTTCTATCGCTTCTTTGACCTCCTCTTCAGTTGGGTCTTCATTATTTTCTAGCAAGGCAGCGCTCACAACCAAGAAGCCAGGAGTGCAAAATCCACATTGACTCCCGCCATGATCTGCAAAGCATTGTTGAATAGGATGTAGGTGGTGTCCATCAGCCAATCCTTCTACAGTAGTAATCTTCGTTCCTTCTGCTTCAAAGGCTAAAGTTAGGCATGATAATTTTGGAACACCATCTACCAAAACTGCACAACATCCGCATGTACCCATGTCACATCCTCTTTTTACTCCCAGAGTACCTATCTTATCCCTAAGAACATCCAGTAGAATTGAATGACTATGTGCTAAATGAGTCTCTTCCTTTCCATTTACTGTCCCAGTCCATGTCTCCATTGGGTCCGATGGGACCATTGGAATATGGATGGGAGATGACATGTAGTCCCATCCAAGAGAACCACATCTTTGAGGATTAGGGTTTTATTCTTCTGAGAGTTGTAAAACTGAGCGGTAATTGTTGATTAAATTTAGGATTCGGGATATTGGTTATATCTCTCTAAAGTCATAAGGGCACAATGTCGGACCAAAGTGGGACGCTTACAACTACTGTGCTGAGTTCATCTGAAATGGATGCTGCAAAAATGGGAATGTTAGCATCAATTATTGGAGGTAGCGTGTTACTTGCTGCTGCAGTTTACTATGTTACTACAGTACAAGTTGACTCCGATTATGCTTATTTGCTGTTAGGATGTTTATTGGGTGCTACTTCTCTAGGAGTAATCGTTTTTCTTGAATTAATGAAGAGAGAAAAAATACCTACATTCGAAGGTGTTTTTCCAGATTATCTTGGAAGTGTAGCTGTCGTTTTCGGTACATTATCCATGGTTTGGCTCAGCCGATTCAGTATTTGGTTTTTGATTCAAGAAGTAAGTCTGATTTCTCCAGATATTGGAGCAGGGGAAGTAGATTGGATTCCAGATTGGATGACATTTGTGCAAGCATTGTCAGTATTAATTGCGGTAATTATTGGCGTCTGGCAAACAGAAAAAAATGACTTAGGAAACACCGTTCGTACAGTTTTGGTCTTGGCACCAATCACTATGGCTCTGAGTGTGATGAGTATTTGGGAAGATTGGACTGCCACCGGTCTAGGTATGTGGACTTCAATATCTTACATCGCATTAC
>CEPB01059817.1_pt1 | contig 13139 bp, 9 predicted proteins | sample 530611 | NCBI WGS metagenome assembly CEPB01 (sample SAMEA2620672, study PRJEB7988) | marine metagenome | isolation source: saline water (ENVO:00002010), including
CCTCCGTTGGATGCTGTCCCGTCCTGCTCGGAGGCTGGGGTGATGGGTGTGTTGCCGGGCCTGATCGGTGTTCTCTAAGTCATGCGAGCGATCAAACTGATTTCAGGGATTGGTCAGTGAGTGCCTTGATGGCCGGCTGCATGTGGTTGACGCCCTGGCGATGCGGTTAACAAGTCACCCTCCGTGTTGATCCCAATCGACCGTAGGTCGAAAGCCTGATTGACTATCGCAAGTTTTGCCGTCCGGCATTATTGGAGATGGAAGCCATCACTGTCACGGAGTTGAAAGCTTTGCTCGACCTGGCTCCAGGCGAGATTGCGCTTGTCGATGTCCGCAATCCTGCTGAGGCAGAGGTGGCTTCGATTAAAGGAAGCCACTTGGTTCCATTGGCCTCGTTGGAGAGTGGAGAAGCGATCGATCGCGTCCGTGTTCTGGCGGAGGGACGACGCCTATTGGTGCACTGCAAACTGGGCGGGCGCTCTGCGCGTGCTGTTGAGCTACTGAGGCAGCAGGGCATTGCGGCTACGAATGTGACCGGAGGAATTGATGCTTGGTCGCAACAGGTGGATCCTGGAATTCCTCGCTACTGACCCCACAGTTAGTCATTCATTCCTTGCTTTAGATTTTCACCTCCAGGATTCTTGTGGTGTCAGTAAAGCCGCCGTCAACTCTCGTGATGGATTTGCGGTGCCAGAACCAGCTTCGAAAATCATTGACGGCTGTTTATCCGGAGGAAGGATGTGCTTTGCTCATCGGCCATATTTTGAACGATCAACAATGGGTGGTTGATTGGATCTGGCCATGCCTCAATGTTTGGCCAATGAACAATGATCAAATCTCCTGCTACTTGAATTCCTATTCTGACCAAGACTTTGCTTCGGATAAACGCACAAGATTCTCCGTTGACCCTCGCGAGCAGTTGGCGGCTCAACTTTGGGCAAGACGTCGGAAACTATCAATTTTTGGCGTGGCACACTCGCATCCAAGTGGTGAGGCGATACCTTCCATTCACGATCTGAAGTGGGGTTTGGTCGATAGTCTATTTTTGATCCAGTCAAAAGAAGGTGACCATAGAGCTTGGTGGTTGGATTTTGATCGTCATTATCATGAGATATTGATTTGCCAAAACAGTCGTTCTCGAGGTAATCCCCAGAGCAAATTAAAATAACTAGTCTAGATCTTCAGGGTTAGGCTTTGAGCCGATAATAAACTCTCCAACAGAGTGGATGCTCTCTTGACTAGAGTCATCCATGACAGCGTATTGAAAAGTCCTGCTATTTCCTACTCCTAGTGCACATGGAGCCAATCCTAAGGCTGTTGAAACTAGATATAATTGCTGGAAGATAATACCGACATGCTTCAAAACTAATGAATAGACAATTCCTTGATATTTCCAGGATAACCTCCGGGGTCTATAGCCCAGTACAATTAAAATATCCGGGGGTTTTGATAGATTTCCTGCAAGTGCCGCGTCTTTTAGTAATTGATTGCAGTATTTGTCTTTAACCCTAACCATTTCTAGGCAATGTTTTTCGGCATTGTAGTGATACATGCCAGAGTCAATTTCTTCGCTGCGGTTTATTGCTAAGAAAATTTCAATTTCATGCATGCCTCCTCCACCAGGAACAGGCCTTTTAGTTATCTCATAGTATGTTCGGCGTTCACTAATTGCTTGAATTTTGTGCCGTCTTTTTATATGTAAAACAAACCACAATAGTAAGCCAAGATTTTTAAGTGATACAGGCTTATTCCCAAACTCATGGTAGCTCTTTCGCTTTAAAATAATCTCAAAGAAAGATTGGTCAATCAATTCTCCTTCGTGAGGTTCTAATAATGAAATTTCTTTTATTGAATGAATGGTTGGCGTAATAGAGGGTGCTGGCATGGTTTCTGCAAATGGAAAGTTTGCTCCTATAAATTGATTGTGAGGACCCCATCGGCTTCTTTCATGGAACAATAAATCCTCAAAACCCCAAAAATTAATATCATTATCACTAGATGTCTGACTCGAGATTTGGCGATTGAGATGGAGTAAATTATTTGAAAGCATTAGTTTAATAATCGAAGATATAATTGAAGAATTATTTTCCCCAAATGCATTGATTAGATGCTCGATTGTTGTGTCTTTTGAAATCTCACTGATAATTCTCATAAATTCAAAGTCATAGACTATTAATTGGCTAGACTGTGATTGGTTTTGAAGAACAAATTTGCCATCAATAAGCTTTATCCAGCAAAAAGAAGATAAACTGAAAGAAGCGTTATCACTCAATCTAGAGATTGAGTATGTTAATGGCCTTGTATGGTCAAATGAAGCTATTATCTTGCTATTCACGTAAATACTTAACGACAATAAGCCTAACCTCAAAAGACTGATGAGAAGAGGACTGTTCCCAAGGGCTGATTTATTTGATGTCAGAGACTGTGTTTCAAGCAAGGAAGAAGATAATGTACCTTTATCTTTAAGATCGCACAGCTCTTTGAATGATTTATCGCTATACTTTACAGAACAACGACTAATATCCTCTGAAATTAATATGATATTCTCTCCCCTTCTTGCCACATCAATGTTCTTAGAAAGTTTATAGCCATATTCGATAGATTCCGAAAGATTGTTCATTTTTACTTTTGAGAAGTCTATCGTTGATAGCTTTGGTATTTGTATTTTAATTATATTTTTCTTGAAGTCAATCTCATGACGGGGCGCCATCACTTTGTAACCCTCGTCCACCTGCCAATAAAATTACGGTTATAATAAACGTAGAACATTGCAAAACATCTATTTCTTGTGCCTAAAGATATCCATGTTGATCTCAATCGAGAGGAAATTAGCCGTTATTCCCGACATCTGACCTTGCCAGAAGTCGGTATTGAAGGTCAAAAAAAGCTTAAGTCTGCCTCTGTACTGTGCATTGGTTCTGGTGGCTTGGGCTCTCCTCTATTGATGTACCTTGCTGCTGCAGGGGTTGGTAATATTGGTATTGTTGATTTTGATATTGTTGATAAATCCAACCTTCAACGTCAAATCATTCATAGCGATGAAACTGTCGGAATCCCAAAGACAACATCTGCTAAGCAGAGATTAAACGGTTTAAATCCTAATTGTCAGATCACAGTATACAATCAGCTCTTAAGTTCAGAGAATGCACTGGAGATTATTAAGCCTTACGATATTGTTTGCGATGGGACTGATAATTTTCCAACACGATATCTAGTAAACGATGCATGCGTAATACTTGGAAAACCGTATGTATATGGTTCAGTCTTTCGATTTGAAGGGCAAGCTTCAGTTTTTAATTTAACTAAAAGCTCACCCAATTACAGAGATTTGGTTCCGGAACCACCGCCACCAGGGGTTGTACCGTCATGTGCCGAAGGTGGGGTAATGGGAATTGTCCCAGGCATTATTGGCCTTATTCAAGCTACAGAGACCATCAAAATAATTACTGGTATTGGTCAAACCCTAGACAAGCGTCTACTTGTATTTGATGCTATGAAAATGAAATTCAGAGAATTGACACTAAGACCTGACCCAAATTCTCCTACCATTAATCAACTGATTGACTACAAAGAATTTTGTGGTTTATCTAAGGATTCGTCAATTGACGAAGAAGCTGGAGCAGTTAAGAACATCTCTGTTCATGAACTGCAGACATTACTAATTCACAAAAATGAAAAGATTTGCATCGTTGATGTAAGAACACAACAAGAGTATGATCTCGTTCATATGAAGGATACTATTTTGATACCCTTGGATACGATTGAAAGTGGTGATTCAATTCCAAAAATTAGAGAATTAGCTCGTGAAAATAAATTGATCTTGCATTGCAAACTGGGTGGTCGATCAGCAAAAGCAATCATAGCAATGCAAAGGTTTGATATACCTGCGTATAATTTGTCTGGAGGAATTGATGCATGGGCTAAAGAGATTGATCCTTCAATGGTTCGATACTAAGTCTAAACCTTGAGATCTAATAAAAATTCACAAGTTTATTTGATTTGGGGGACTCATGGTAATGAGGGGATAATTACAAGTAAAATTGCAGGTTTTCTTGTTGATAAACTAAGTCAGATTAACTCAATTGATACTTTTGCTATTGGTCCTGTAAGTCCATGGAGCTATCGAAATGAATATCGTTTTGATCGTAGAATGAGTGATCCAAATCGGATCATTACTGATCAAGAGTCAGATAACAACGAATATAAGCATTTACTTCATGAGTGGCGCGCCAGTCAGCCAAAAGATTTAGAGCAAATTTATAACTATTTGGCTCATATACATCGGATTGGTCTAGACATAGGCCAGTTATTTAAGCATTCTCAGACCACCGATAAGGACTTTTTTGGATATGTAGATATTCCAATGCAGAACAAAAGAATCAATTTTTTAATGAAACTCATTTCTGGCAATCTTGACTTTTCAAGTCCTTCAAAAATAACCCTCGTTGATATACATGCTGGTATCGGCCATGATGCCGAAACGATCTTATTTTATGAAGGGAATAGTCGTCTTCCGAAGAGTAATTTTTTAATAGAAGGATTAGCTTCTAATATTTACCAATCGTATGGCATACAAGCTCGAACACTAATTCTTGAAACAGGAGTATTAAACAACCAGTTTGGCCTCATCAACGTATTATCGGAAATAGCCTCAAGAACTTATGGGTTTGATCAGCCAGTTCCTAGATTAAGTCAAGTAATAAGTGAAGAGTGGACATATCAAGCAAAAAGAAAATTAGATATCAAAATATTAGGCGACGTTTAGATTACTCAGAAGAGGCACTTTCGTAAAGAACTTTATAGTTAGGGCAGTTTTGCAGAAGATTTAAGTGAGAATCAAACCCTAGAATATTACCTTTGCCTAGCATTAAAATGCGATTAGCTTCTTGAATTGAGGATAAACGATGTGCGACTGCAAATCGAGTGATTCCCATTTGTTGAATATTTTTTGTTATGGTAGATTCTGTATTATGATCAAGATATGAAGTTGCTTCATCCATAAATAAAATTCGTGGTTGTTTTAAAAGAGCTCTCGCTATAATAATTAGTTGTCGTTGTCCCATCGAGAAACTTGTAGAAGACTCACTCATCATCGTCTCCAAACCCATTGGTAGATTTTCTACAAATTCCTTTAAACAAGATGCTTCTAATACTTCATATATTTTTGAATCTTCCTTGTAGATTCCTGCTAATAGATTATCACGAAGTGAACCATTAATTAATTTAACGTCTTGAGTGATCACGCCAAAATTTTCTCGAAGAGATCTTTTATTTGCTTGTGATTGTGCAATTCTGTCGTAGTAAATTGCTCCATTACTCGGCTCCAAAACAGAGTAAGCCATACGCATTAATGTTGATTTTCCACATCCAGATTCACCCGTGATCCCAATAAACTCACCACTTTCAACTTCAAAAGAAATGTCCTTAATGGTATCTTCGACATTATTGGGGTAACGAAAGGAAACATTTTGAAATACAATCTTCCCGGTTGGGTTCAATCTAGAAATGGTTGAATATGGGTTTTCTGGTTTAATTTCGAGAAACTCAAGTGATCTTTGCCAAATTGCTAAACCTTGGATAATTTTACCAAAAATGGTATCCACAAGTGTTCTCGTTGATGAAAATACAGTCGTTAAGGCTGCACTAAAACCAGCAAATATAGCTACTGTAATTCCTGATTCCCAACCTTTATTTGTCATAAAGGAAATTATGGCAAAAATAAAGACATAAGTAAGTGGTCTGATTACAGCATCAAGGGTATTTAAACGATTTCCCAAACGTGTAGCCTTGAAGAGACTCACAATCAATGGTCGGGCTGACTTAAGGTAATTTAATCGGACAAAATCTGTCGATAAGTTTGATCTGATAGGCAAAGCACCCTTAATGTACATGAACAAACCCGCAAATATTTTTCCGTCGTTCTTTAAAACTGTTTTCAAAAATAATGATTTCTGATAACCGACATATAACGACGATACTACAATAAGTGATAAAGGAATAAGTGAAAATATCGCAGAAGGCCACGAATAATAGAATAATAAACCAAAATTAAATATGATTGTCAAGGAAAGAGTTATTGATGGCGATAAAGTAGATGTAAAGATCGAACGAAGTTGCGATAAGGTGGCTACTCTGGATTCTAGGTCACCGCTATCTTCATTCATAATTGCCGATGCAGGCAATTGAAGTAATCGACTCGTCGTAAAAGATTGAATATTAATGTCAGCCTTTGTTTCAAGCCTAACTGCGTAGCGCGCTTGAATTAATTTAAGAATAAACGCACCAGATCCAATGACAATCAAGAGACCTATAATTTGGATAAAAGGTAAAATTGAAGAATATGGTAGTAGATTTGACATCGTATAAGTTATCACTAAAGGTGGCAATAAAGTTATTAAAGACAAAGTTATTGCGATCAATACAACAATAGACAATTCGACATAAGTTCCTTTCAGCATGAAATTAAGCAAGGTCCACCACTTCACTTTTTCAGGGAGTCTTTCAAAGATTTGAATACACGTTATGGGCTTTTCTTCTTCTAATTGAATGTTTTCAGGAATGATAAGTTGACGGTAAGATGATTGAAGATGTAGTTGAGAATTTTCGCCTTGGAACAACAGATATGAACCAATCTTTCTGCAGTCATGAACCTTGTTGGTATTAAAAGATCTGTAAGGAATATATGAAATTGTCAAGATTTGGGTGATTTTCTTTTCAAGATTTGAGGACGTAAATTTTGAAGGTAAACATAGATCATTCAATTTCAACCCAACGGTTGCAAGGTATTCGCGAAGTTGCTCAACGACATTATTGGGAAGAGAAGCCAAAAGATTACCTGGACTTGATATATCTTTCTTCCCTGAGAAGTCCCCTAAAATTAAATTAGAAAGTGTCTTGCTGCTTGCTCTATGATGTGCAGAAGCAAGTTTTTTATCATAATTATCTAATCTTGTGAAAAGATAAATCGATACAATAAAGTTGACCCAAGCCTGGGCTATATTATTATTAGAATCAGCAAATTCGCAATCAATTGAATCCAAATCGATATTTAGACTTGAATTACCACTGATATATGTAAGATGAGCTGGAATTAATGCGAAAGGAGTTTCTAATAAATATGGCCTAATATCAAATTGATTAATAAATAGAGATGGCATGTTTTCTCTCGTGACTTTATTAGAGTCAAATTTTGCAATATAATTTCTGGGTGCACTAAAATGGCACTGAGCTGTAAGAGTTCGTGAGTTATCCAATTCTATTGAATTGGGGACAGGGCTTTTGACTTGCTTACTATGAATTAAATTACTTTCTGACTGTACAAATATGTTCAGCAGGCAGTTCGTATGTTCATGAAATTCCGATTTATTTGAAGGACCTTGTTGAAGTTCACTACTTTCATCCAACGGAATAAGTTCAATTTGTATTTTCCAGGTTTGATCAGTATTATAAAAAAGACATGTATTAATTATGTCTCCTTCTTTCGCAATACCCATATTGACTGAAATTTCACCATCAATGACCGGATGGTCTATGACGACAAGGCGAAGAGAATAGGAACCTCTTTTAATAGTAATTTGATTGTTTATATCAGCAGAATAAAAATTTGTATTGTCTTGTTGTGAGTGAATCATTTTAGTTTACCTTCTTAATTCCGAAAAGATTTCTGAAGTTGGCAGACTCAATGACAAGTTGATCATATGTGCCAACACAGTCGATTCCGCCATCAGGTGTCATTAGTACGATTTGGGTTGCAAATTTCAAAAGACCAGGGCGATGCGTTGTAGCTATGAGTGAGTTCGAGGTAATACTTAGTTCTGTCAAAACATTTCTTTCAGTTTCATTGTCTAACGCGCTCGTGCTTTCGTCCATTATTGTCAATAAAGGTTTTCTTAAAAATGCTCTAGCCAATTGAATTCGTTGTTTCTGTCCACCGGATAAATCTGCACCATCGGTGGCCAAAACGTGATTAACACCATCAGGTAACTTGGAAATGGTGTTATAGATTTGAGCTTGTTTTAAAGATTGAACAACTTCGTCGACTGTGTAAGCAGGATCGTATAGTGTAACGTTGTTGAATACAGAGTCATTCATAATAAACAGATCAGTATCCGTGTATGAAACCGAACTTAAATAGTCAAGTTTATCAATTTCAGTTAAATTAATTTTGCCTACAATGATATTACCCATTGATGGTGGATTAAGCCCTGCTATTAATTTCAATAATGTGCTTTTACCACAGCCACTGGGTCCACAAATAGCAGTTATAGAACCAGATGGGATTTCAAGATTTATATTTTTAAGAGAAGGTCTGGATGCACCAGGGTATCCATAGAAGACACTTTCGATACGTATGGAAGTGTCTCTCAGGATTTTGTCGTTTGAACTCGATTCATTTTGATTGTGTATGAATTTCTGTACATAATTTTCATATGAAACTTCTAGCTTTGTAGAGGATATGGATCTATTAACAGAAGTCACCAAAGGATCATCCTTATTGTCAAATATGTCATAAAGCCTATTAAGTTCACCATTTAAGCTCTTAATAGCTGTAATGAACGAATTAGCGGCGCCTAAAGGTGAGAAAATACCTTGAGCCAGAATACGCATTCCGATAAATTCCGCCATACTTAATTTGCCCCAAATAATCAACATACCACCAGCAAATATTGTCAAGTAGTCAGACATATTATTCATTAGAAAAATCCCTGCTGATGCAGTTTGACTCGTCAGGGAAGTTTGGGATGAAGAATTAGTGAAGTCTGTAAAATAATCCGACCATTGACTGAACAATTCGGCTTCCAGCCCATTTCCTTTGACTTGCTCACTATTATTCGTGATGTACAGAAGCGTAGAAGCCATTTTTCCGTTACTTATCGACGACCTCTTTGATAATTGGTCAATTATAGCCAGGAACTTATAGCTACAAACTACAATGAGTAGTGCAGCAATCAATATTATAATAGTTATCCAAACATTAAAAAATAAAAGAGCAATAGAATATACAACGATTTGGGTTAGACCCACAGATACACTCGAAAAGGGACCCGTTAAAGCAGTGGATATTTTACTTGAAATCGCAATTCGATTTGCAAGTTCACCAAGATCTCTTTGCGCATAAAAAGGCAGTGGCATTGAGAATATCTTGTCAAAAAGTCTATCCATAATACTGTTATTGACATATACCTGAAGCCTTCTTTGTATCATATACATTAATTGCGTAGAAATTAGCAGAATAAATGTAAAAAGAAGCATAATCCAGATATAACCGTTGCTTGATGACTTTAAATTGCTTATTACTGAGTTGGTGAAATATGTTGATATTGCTGCTAGGCCTACAGTTGGAATCGTCGTTGCAAAACCTAGAGCAATTGATAATAAAATACTAGGAATATTCGAGGGGTTTATAATGTCGACGAATTGTTTGGCTTCGCTTGGTGGATCTCCGTCTTTAACAAATTTTTCTCCAGGAGATAAGATCAAGCAATACTTACTAAATGATTTTCGGAAGCCAGCATAGTCAATTTTTCTTCTTCCTCTTGCTGGGTCTGAAAGATAAATATAGTTTTTATCAACTCCTTCAACCACCAAGAAATGATTCTTATTCCAAAAAACTATGGTTGGCTTGCTAAAATCTTTTAAAAATTCATCGGCAGTATATTCATAGAGCTCTACATTCAACCCAAAGTATTCTGCGGCTTTTGCAGTGTTTGCAAGATTTGCTCCACTTCTTCCAACTTTGCATCGCGTACGTATATTTTCTAGATTAGGCCATTTTCCATAATAACCTAGAATTATACTAAGTGAAACTGCCCCACACTCAGTAGCCTGAAACTGTATTCTAGAAGGTGTTTTGAATAGCACCATCAGTTTGTACCTTGAGGTAATCCAAATGCCTTACGCAATGCAGGTAGTGCTAAAACAATTGGAGGTTTCCTTTCAACAATGACATTTACTGATGCCAAACCTCCTATTGTCGGAACCTGGCTTGGCAAAGAAGGGCCTCTTCCACTAATCCATTGATAACCGCTGGGATAATTTTTATTGGGAAATAGCTTAATAAGAACTTGACGAGGGGCTGATCCATCTTTTACAAGTTCTTTGGCAAGTGAAGAACTTCCTAAAATTGAGCTTGCACTGTCTGAGGTTGCAGGTAAGGGATAAACAGATACAACTTGCCCCCTGAGAGTACCTACCGTATTGGCTTTTACATTCTCAGGTAATATGCGCGCTTCCATTCCTACACTTATTTGCTTTCCCGAATTTTGTGAAAAGTAAGCAAGAACATATAGCGGAATAACTAACTCACTGTTATTACTACCCTTGGAACCACCTTTAATATTCTCTCTATCAATATTATCATCAACTTTTTCAATTTGTCTGAGAATTGTTTTTAAGTTGCTGGGTATGTTTTCGGCTTTGAATCCAGACATATCCAATATATTCATTAATGGCTTGCTTGATACGGGAGATCCCTCGGCATATTGAACATCTAAGATAAATCCGTTGAAAGCACTCTTCACGATAGTATCGTCTTCAAGAGTTTCTAAATCTTGGTTGAGTTGTATTTGCGCTTCTCTCAAGGACTGACGAGCTGTTTCAATGTTGTTTTTATAATTCTGAATATTGTCCTGCTTTTCGACGTACGAATTTCTTGATTGGTTGTAGGAATTTTCTGTACTGATATATTTCGTCTCGGAGATAACACCTTTGTTTTTTAGTTTATATCCTTCTTCGAGGAGTTTTTTGTATGCCTCGGTTTGCATTTTAAATGCATTGCTTTGATCCTGAGCCAGAGTTATAAGAGGTAAATTTTGATCTTCAGCAGTTTTTAATTTACTTTCAGCCAATTTAAGTTTTTCTCTGGAGGCCTCTACATCATATTCTGATGTTGGTACATCGAGTTTTGCAAGGATTTCGTTTTTGCTTACGATACTACCTGCAACCTTATAGATCTTCTCTACTTTGGCGTCGGTATTTGATGTTGGCAAATTAACTGCCTGAACTCGGAATGGATACGAAAAAGCACCTTTGCCGTTTGAAATAACAGGAATCCTCCCAAGGATTGCCCAGACTAAAACTCCGAATACAAGGAGGAACCCTAGACCGGACCACCACACGATCGGAGTTGTTACCAGCTCGACAGGCCCTCCATAACGTAGAGGATCCTGCTTAGGTGTTTCATTACTTTGGCTTGGTTTGGAATTAGTCATTTTGATTAATTTGCAGAATCAATGTTTTGAAAGCTATTAGGTGATAGTGTGTTTAAAATCTCACAGTACGAGGTTGCTTGCTGCTGGTTGCATGAAACGATTCCTGTGAGTTGTTGAAGGTCAATATAGCTTTGATTGATTTTCTCCGCATTATTTATTGTGGCTTCTACGCTTTCGACTGTATCTTGCTGAGCCTTAATTAAATCAAAAACGGTATTATATCCGGACATAAATCCAATATTTGTCAATTCAGTAAGATCCCTGCGTGCCTGAAATGCTTTTTGATTCAATCTGTAAGCGTCCAACTCGGCAGCTTGAGATGCGATCTCTGATGACACCTTACTTTCAATCGTCAATATTTCGTTTTCTTTTTGCTGGTTATATGACTGACCTGCTTTTTTGTAAGACGTTGCTGTATTGAAATTGGAAAAGCCATCAAATAAAGTCCATTGAATTCCAACAGATACCGATGCACTTGTATTGTATTCGCCACTTGAATACGGCCAATCTCTCGTGACTTCTCCTCTGGCTTTAGTGGCAGAACCTGTTAAATTCAAACTCACAACGGGTATGTATCCGTACAGCGCATTTTGGGACTGTATGTATGATTTGTGGCTTTGAATTGCCAGGTTTCTTATTTTTTCACTATTATTTATCGCCATTGCGATTGATTCGTCTTCATTAATGGGCCATTTGCCTGATATTCGCAGATCATCTGTTAAGTCAATATCTATATCCTGCGGCCAGCCCATAGACTCCAGCAGACTACTAATAGCCTCCTTTTTCTTACCCAAATATGTGGCCTCTTTAGCTTCATACGCTAAATATTGAGCCTCGTAGTTGATGACGTCAATTTTTGTTGAAAATCCACCTAAGTAAGACTCGACAATATTTGTGTATGCTTTTTTCGCGTAATCAGCCGCTTTTGAATAGAGATCAACAAATTTATCATTTATTTTCACATTTAGAATGTTATTAGTTACTTTTTTGTATTCATTTTTTAACTCTTCTATGATCATATTATAGTAATACTTTTTCATCTCCATTTCCTCCGCGATATTAAGATCTCTCTGTGAGTCAAAAATGTTATAACTCAATTGAAGGCCTATATTGAATGTATTCGTGTTGCTATAACTTATGTTTTGGCTATCAATTACAGATGCCGGTATTTTCTCTATTGTGGGAATCCCGAATGGATCTGTTGTTGTTTGTTCCTGAAAGGCTTTCCCATACTCAAGTGTCTCATAACTTTCTGACCAGCTGTATGAGGTATTGTAGAGCGATAATGATGGATAATACGCGGAGTATGTTGCTCTTAATTTTGATATTTGTTCCTGATACTGAAAAACCGCAGATTTAATGTTGGGACTGTTTACTAGTGCAATATTTACAGCGTCTTTGTCTTTTATAAATAATTGCTCTCTTGGGTTTCCCGCAGGCATTATTTTGGGTAAATCTACGAAATTTTCAGGATCATTAATGCCAATTAAAAGATTTGTAGTATTTATTTCTTTGCTGTTCGAGAATATATTCGCTCCTTCCCGAACGAGTTCTTCTGCATGGCTTACAGGAGAAATTAGAGTGGCTACCGTCGTCATACTTGCAAGCAAATGTATATAGCTAATTTTCTCCATATGTAATCATCATTTGTTGAATTTTAGTGTCGCTGGGTTAGTTTGTGAACCATTGCTTCGCCTAATCTTCATGATTTCTTATATATTTGATTCATCTTGGATTTATTTATTAACCTAATAGGCCTGTATTTTATTCCTGCAAAACGAATCTGCCTTTGATTAACGATTGTTTTTTGTGGCAAATTTTCAATTTCTGATGCTAAAAATTCTTCGTTACATCAAACCAATATTGTTGCAATTTCAATTTGCAATGGGTAGTTCTGGCACGTGGTTCATTTTCATGAGCTTAATTGCT
>CEPB01112574.1_pt1 | contig 13046 bp, 27 predicted proteins | sample 530611 | NCBI WGS metagenome assembly CEPB01 (sample SAMEA2620672, study PRJEB7988) | marine metagenome | isolation source: saline water (ENVO:00002010), including
ACGCCCCGAAATATCCGGGCAGCTACGATTACAACGAGAGTGGCATCCAATATCGGGAAGCCAACTTTCCTTATACAAAACGTGATGCGACTGTATCCGTCAGCACGATTGCGTGTTCGGCGGATCTGTCGCCCGTTTTCACCTATGTCTATACACCTAAACGTCCCGGCGGCGTAGCGTATAGCTCAGGTTATGACTACAACAAAACCGGGTTCGACTACAACGAACGTGACACCTCGGTACCAGACAACCGTGTCTTGGTGGATTACAGCCAGTCGGGCGTTAGCTATTCTCAGCCTGTTGACACTGGTCATACTGTGGCGGTCATTGCGACGCCAGCCACAATCGGTGTTACGACGACGTTCTCAGCAGGCCCGTCGGTCCCGGCAACAGTTACTCCCTCAACAGTCGCCTGTCCGGTAGTAATTGTCCCAACGGTTACTGCCAACCTAATCGTCGTACACGCCGGTATAGAGGTTCCAGCTACCCTCCCCTTGGCTACCGCTTCAGCGATCGTTACACCGGCTACGGTGGCGACTACGGCAACAATGCCGGGCCATTCGCTGTACATCACTATTGATGCGACACCGGGAGTCATCGCAGCTACGACAACGATGCCTTCGGAAACACCGAGCGGTAACTTTACGTTCGCAGCTTCAACGATTGCATGTACTTCAACAGTAGGGGCAGAAGAAGTTTACAGAGTGCTTGTAATGCCGACTTCAAATACCTTGCCTTCTGTGGGAGCACCAGAAGATGCTTCACGTCCGGCTTATGCTTTAATGCGTCATTTTGCCCCAAGAGCAAAAGGCGCAAATATATTTATAGTAAATAACACATCTGTTCAAGATTTCCTACCAGCAGACGCATCAACTGTGACACGCTGGATCTATGGGGGACATGATTCGCCTCGGGATTTAACTAGTACTGAAGAAACATTGCTAGTTTCTGCTGGCTATTCATTTGACGTAAGGAATATTTGATGCCGCTATATACATTTCGTTGCTTAGATTGCCTTAATATGTTTGATATACGTTTAAAAATAGATGAAACGTATGGTGAAGCATGTGAAAAATGCGGAGGTGTAGTTCGCAAATATTATGGCAATGTACGTTTAGCTCCTTCTGTGATGCCAACAAGAAGCAACGTAGATTTTGCTGCAAGCAAAGCAAATGAAGCAGCAAAACAAAGAGACATGGCTGCTTACAAGCGTTTACGTGGAGAGGGACATCAACCTCCGTCTATTAACGGATCAGCAGATTTAGAACGCAGAGCAGGGACTAAACACGAAATTAATTCAGGGGTAATTCTTAAAGAAGAAGGCAGAAAACGAAAAGAAAATGCCCTTAACGAAGTTCTTGGGAGTGGCTAATGGCTACCGCACAAATTTGGATAGATGAAACTCGTGACATGCTCTTATCGGGCTATGTTGAAGAACTTCTTTTAGTCACTACACCTGCTGTGGAAAATGCTACTAATACAGCGTTTGAAATTAGTGGTGCTTCTTCATCAGGAATAGTTCCCGGTGTCATTATAGAAATTGGCAGCGAATTAATGTACGTTCAGACTGTTTCAGGTACAACTGTGACAGTTATAAGAGGGTATGGCGGTTCTACAGCTTCATCTACGGGTCACGCAGCCGATTCAATCGTAAGAGTTTCACCTAAATTCCCAACTCATCGCATTATTAACGCAATCAATGATGATTTAGCTGACTTATCTGCCCCAAATAACGGTCTGTTTAGGATGCTGACTACCAGTTTTACTTATAACGCTGCCGTAGACGGGTACAACCTGAACACGGGATCGAACGAAATTTCTTCTATTTACTCAGTGACTTATTCGGATATAGGTTCAGAAGCAAGTGAGCCAGAAGTAATGAATTGGCGTTTAAAAAGGAATAGAGACACCGCTTCGTTCGCTAGCGGTAATGCTTTGATTCTTTACACAGGAGCATGGCCGGGGCAAAAAGTGACAGTTAGCTATAAATCCCCATTCGGTGCGATAACCGATGGCAGTACAGCCCAATTAGATACTGGTCTGCCTACTACTGCTTACGATTTGCCACCGCTAGGCGCGGCTTTAAGTCTTATGAGTACAATGCCGATTCGTCGTGAATTTATTGATGCGCAAGGAAGCTCTCGCCGTGCGGAAGAAGTACCTCCCGGCGCTATATCAGCGTCAATGCGTGATTTGCGTAGCCGTAGAGACTACAGAGTCCAATCAGAAGCAGCACGTTTAATCGCTCAATACCCAACGACATGGAACAGGAATTCAGCAAACCGCCCAAGTTCGCAATGGAGTGGCTTCCGTCGTGACCTTTAATTCGGAGTCTTTGCCTGTTGAACTAGACGGTGTGTCTTATCTTTTAGATTCGACACAATACAGAAGGACAACTGTCCCTGTAGCTAGACAACAACGTGACAACAGCAAAGAACCGGGCGAAAACACACTAGACACAACTGGCGCATGGGTGCGTTCACAAACAGATTGGTCTTATGGGGCTGGACAACTTTATTTCGACAACGATGATTCTGACCGTCGGCGTTTCTATTCTTCGCACGGAGTGGACGTTTGGACTAAAGGACAAATAAGTCTTTTACCGGTAATGGAAACCCCCGGTAGCACCCCAACGTTTACAACAGGCGACATTTTTGTTGAAGCTGTAACCAATTCTTCAGGAACAGAATATCTTTATGTCGCACAAGCTAATCAACTTTACTGGGCCACATCACCAGCAGGATCATCGCCTACATGGGGTACACCAATCACTGTCGGCGGTACCGTTACCAGCATTACAAGTGATGGCACAAACATCTACCTCGCATTTGATGGATCTATTGTTGCTGAATCAAGCACGATAGGTTCAACGTCAACATCATCTTTTGGTTCTTTAGACCCACATTTCATAAAAATATGTGCAGGCCGTATTATCGCCGCAGACGACAATAACATTTTTGAACTTGACGCCAGTGGCGCAAAAGCTTCGTCGTCTTTGGATTATTCTTTACCTTTAACTACGAGCAAATGGGTAACAGCAACTGCTGGAGCTAACGGTATATACGCTGCGGCAAATACAGATAATACGGGAAGTATTTATTACATCGGCGTAAGTAACACAGATGGAACATTAAACGCTCCGACTATCGCAGGGTCTTTGCCAAGAAATGAAACCATTAACGATGTAATGGCATACGCCGGTTTACTTGGAATAGCTACAAGCATAGGCTTCCGAGTTGCTCTAATAAACGAACAAACTGGCAGCATCTCTATCGGCCCAGCTATCGACACAGGCGGCGAAGCCTATTCTCTCGAAGCTGATGGGCGGTTTATGTGGTGGGGAACTAATTATGGTTTATGCTATCGGGCTGATCTTTCTAAATTCACCGACACACTTGTCCCGGCATATGCAGCAGATTTAGTTTCTGCTACTTCTTCGACAACTACTGATCTAGTTAAAAGCATCACACGTTTACCGAATGACAACTCCCCCAAACTATTTATAGGCATAACAAAAACTTCTAGCGCAGCCATACTTCAACGAGAACACCGAAGTGGCAATAAAGTCGCATCAGGGTGGCTTATAGCTGGCGAATGCACATGGTCAACTGTCGTTCCTAAATATCTGCGTTCTGGTGTTATCGACCTTGACAGATCTCAGTTTGAAAATTCTAAAACAGCATATGCAGGAGCAGGAACGGACTACACAGATGGCGACACTACCTACACTCTCGGCGCAGAAACCACTACACCTGTCGGCAAAATCCGTCTTGTGGCAACCAACAGTGCTGGCACAGCTTCAACTATCCCCTCTGCTGCCGGAACACTAATTACAGGTACCCCAGTCAAGTTTGACTTTGCAACATCTACAGACAATATAAGAACATCTATCTCATATGATTTAAAAGTAGAACTAGAAGCATCAAGCTCTTCACCTACTGAATCCCCGATCTGCCATGATTGGCAAATGACAGCGGTCGCAGTACCACGTCGAGTAGACGAAATCATTTTACCAATTATTTTAAAACGAGATGTTATGACTGGCCGAGGCGCAGGCGTCCCCAAGCGATATGACTCGTCAGAAGTTTTTACTCGTTTGCGAAACCTAATGGAAAACGGCGAAGACATCGCATATCAAGAAGGCGACCGCCAAGAAACAGTCACAATCGAACGCATTGAAATGCAACCTGAACGCCTATCCGATAATGGAGCGTGGTGGGAAGGTACCCTCTTAGTAAGGCTCCTGACAGTCCCAAGCTAGAGGGGATATGGCTAACACTCTATTTTTCGATATAGAAACAGCGCCGAACCTCAGCTATGTGTGGGGTCAATGGCAACAAGACGTGATCCAACACGTCAACGAGTGGTACATCATTTGTTTCTCCTATAAATGGGAGGGAGAAAAGACTACAAAAGTTGTTTCGTTAGATGATTTTGATTTGTACGAAACAGAACCAGAAAATGATTTCCATGTCGTTCACAAATTATGGGAACTATTGAGTGAAGCAGACATAGTTATCGGACATAACTCAGATGCTTTCGATATTAAGAAAGCTAACGCACGATTCGTATTCCACAACTTCGGCCCACCTAGCCACTACCAAACAGTAGACACTTTGAAAATAGCTCGCCGTCATTTCAAGTTCAATAGCAACAGGCTTGGACATTTGGGCGAGCATCTAGGTCTTGGGGGAAAAGAAGTAACTGGTGGATTTCAAACATGGGAAGGCTGTATGAAGGGCGATCCAAAAGCGTGGAAGTTAATGAAAAAATACGCAAAACAAGATGTCGATTTACTTGTCGATGTCTATGAACGATTACGACCTTGGGCTACAAATCATCCCAATAAAAACGTGATCGACGGAACATCGTATGCGTGTCCCACGTGCGGCAGCAATAAGCTGCAAAAGCGCGGTAAGAGGAGAACCCGGACGATGGTGTACCAGACTCTTCAGTGCACTCGTTGTCGCTCTTATTGCAGAGAGAGATTGGCTTTACCGGGTGATCGTGTTGAGGTCGTTTAATCGCTGTTATACCTAGCTCTTAAAGGACGTTCTGGGTCTTTAGCAAGAATACGTTTTTTGCATTTTTTGCATCGGCATTCACCGATTAAATATTTAGCTAACGTCCCATGTTTTTTGAAGTCGCCTTTGTCCCATCTAATGTGACCAAGGTCGTCTACGAACATTAGTAATCTTCGGGATTAGAAGCATCATCCTTGAAGAGTGCAGCTACTCGCTGGGCTTCTTCTTTGCTGCGAAACCAATCACGGATTTGACTGTCGCATATTACGGCATACCCTTGGATATTTAATCCAGTGCCTATTTGCGCAGCTATTTCTTTGACTTTTACATCCATCGCTTTTCTCCAATCACGATGTCCCATTTATTTTACCACGTAACGTGAGATTTAGGGCGGAGTGCCGAAAGGAGAAAGGAGATAAAAGACCTTCGGCACCCCATCACCGGGTTACTAATCCGGCTAGCCCCTAGATTTAAGCGACTCTTTTAATGCCCTAAGCCGCTTTACATTCTCTTCTCTTGGAAGATATTCCCTTTCTATTGGCTTTATCTCCATGTTTTTTCGTTTAACTAATGAAGAATAATGAGTTCTGAACTCAGCAATCGAAGGCCAATAACTATTATTTCGCACTAAGTCTTCGACAGCTTCTAATGCTAATGGTTTTTCTAGTTGAAGCAACGCTGAATGCCAAATTTTTATTGTTCCTTCTGGCAGCATTGTGTTAGAAAACCACATTTGCGACATCAACATTAATATTTCGTCAGCGTCATCTTCAGTCATTGCGCTGTCTCCTTTTTCTTTCTTTCCTTAACGAAATAATTCGTGCTCCAACTTTGCCGTATTTTCCTTCTTCTTCATCTTTGATACGACGTAATGCGACTTCAAATGCAGGTTCGGTAAAACCCCAAGTTATTTCAAGGGCTTTGTAGCATTCTTCTAATGTCCAACCGCTGTCAATAGCACGGTCTACCACACGTTTGATATTTGCAGGTGAAGTCATTGGCCGTCTTGTCTGTTCAGACCACCATAAATTCAACATGCTTCTTGTGTCAGTAAAAGCTGGGGCTTGTGACTCCGGTAACTTGATTAGGTCGCCCATCTATTCTCTCCTTTATCAATTGTGCGAAAGTGTGCATTTCCATAACAACATATGCACCACCTGTTCCAAAATTTCGTCGTTTAACTAATGCAGCAGCAAATTTAGCGTCTGCGTTGATGCGTTCCTGTTCAGTTTCTTTCATTATTTCGGATAAAGATGAGAGGGCATCCTTCCTGTTTTTGCATTCAAATACAAATTCAGGTAGGTCGTGACACCGGATGTCCCCCACATCTTTAGTTCCGACAAGGGGTAACCTCATAAATTCATGCTTGGTATAGCTTTGAAGATACCGAACGCATTCGGTTTCCCAAGCAGTCCCCTTCTGTTTAGCTTTACTCATATGGCGGAATGATCTCGTCTTCGTCTTTCATATGATTTTCCAAATAAAATCCGAAAGCATTTTGAACAACAAAAGAAGTTGCCTGCATCATTTTATTATTTGGATCTAAGATTCCTTGCCCAGCAGGATGAGACTCGAACATATCAAGTATTTCTAAAGCCTCTTGTTCTATTTGGCAAATAACATCTTTAGGTACCAGTATCGACAAAATCCCTATATCTTCACCCACTACTGGCACAAGTATGTTTCTTTCCATTAGAACGGTTCCTGATCTGAGTCGAACCCCCTTTGAACTGCTTGCACAGCTTGACTGTCTTGCTTAACACTACCACGTTCTTCCCAACGATAAGACGGGCCAGCTTCATCAGCGTACAAGCAAAGTTTTGTACGTTTCTGACCGTCTTTAGTTTCCCAACTGTCTTCTTTCATGCGCCCTTTAACAATAACCCGGGTGCCTTTAGACAGTTCTGACATGCGCTCTGCGAGCGTATCCCAGCATTTAACTTCAAACCAATGTGTTTGCTTAGTGTCATCTCTGCCTGTTGTGACAGCGACGGACAGTCGCACATTAGCTTTTCCTGATTGTGCATAGCGAAGCTCAGGTTCTTGGCCTAAGTTCCCTGCAATAGTGATCTCACTCACTTTCTTCTTCCTCTCTTTTATTGAGAATGTCTGCGAGAACATAGTTCCCGTCGTGTTTATGCCAGAGATGTAAGCCAAGGCCAATTCTCATAGCACATCTTTTTATTCCATCAGACGCACACGCTTTTAAACGTGCTCCATCTGTTTTCCAGTTGTTTGGATTTTCGCACTCACCGACTTCTTGAATCGTGGTAGTTCGTCCATCAATCTCAGCAGTAAGAGTGCAGAGGCAACCAGTGACAGTACCATCAGCATCCCTAACAACATCATCAATATGAAAATCATAAGTTCCTAATATCCCTAACAAAAACTGTGTAACTATTCCGTGAGGCACATACGCTGCTGCGAATTTACCCGGTTTAGTTTCTACAAATCTGTCTGAAAATGGCGTCGCTAATTTACTTAACTGACTCATCAGTCTCCTTAATTACTAGATCAATAACATCTGTCATATCTATGTCACCTTGCTGTTCGCATATGTCGTAGTAAGGGCAGTAGTCACATTCCCACGGGATCTCTTCCGCTGTGCCCCAATACAGTCGTAAACCTTCTGGTATACGCCCACTGACTAAATAGTTTTTAGCCATTTGAGCGTGCTGCTCCAAAAAGTAAGTAGTAGCTACGGAAATAGACGTACCACTTTCATCGAACGAATCATGGATGTCGTACAACCACTCAACCATGTCGCCAGCACGAGCACTATCTTTCCAACGGCTAGGCGTCGCATCAGTGCAAATATAAACCAAATGTATTTTGGTTGCACCTGTAGCTAACGCATATGCACACGCTTGGAAAAGATGCTCTTCTTTGGGACCTTCATTACGTGCTTTACGAAACCCATAGTTCCGCATTGTTTTAATTTCTAAAACAGTTCCTTCACGACGACTTGGGTTGTCATGTGATGCATTGTAAATACCATCAGCGTGACCAGACGTTAAACAATCAGGAATACTGACTTCTACTTCACATTCAAAATTAGGTACTCGTTCTTTGAATGCGGTTTGTACATGCTCATGCATTGTGTTGCCAATTTCTTTAGCAACAAACCCATTTACTGCATTTGGTCCTGCTTCTATCCGGCGAACGTTCATTCCATCGAATATCTGTTTACGGTCACAGGTTGTGATGTTAGATATCCGAAGGAATGAACCATCGGCAGTAGGTTTATTAGCAGGATAACGAATATGTTCTTCCAGCACGCTTTGTGCCGGACCAATTTCGTACTGCATCTTTCTCCCTTTCTGGGAACTATTATACCATGTTCGTCAAAATTTTGGCAGCTTTTTCAGTCACGGGTAGCTTCCCGAACATGACGTTTGCTTGATGCCTACGTGTACGATCACGGCTATTTTTGATGCCTTTCAACGGCTTGTCCTTTTGTTCCCAAGCTTGAACGGCCATAAGCGCACCCCACTTAGTGTTACGTACACCTTTTATGTCTTCATCAAGGTAAAAACGATTGTTTAAATCAGCTTTAGTGTTACTCCAACGAGTCAAAGTGTTGTAATACCCTTGTACGGTTAATGATTTTTCTCCCATACGAGGTATTTCTCCAATTAATTGAAGAACTAATTTGTCCCATTGGTCATCGACAAAATCTTGATTAGCCATTCGCTCAATTTGAGCAGCATATTGTGTGTGACGTTCATAGCCTTTACACAACTGTTCAACAGCTTCTTGCATCATTCCCTGTGGATCACCCATTTTCTTAAACTTGAAAATTGCATTTTTATCTAAGATGTTCCACTTGAACGTGTTCGCACACACAGTTGCAGTCGCTGACTGAGTAGCAATTAATGGGACTTTTCGATCATGCCCATTACCAATGTTGAATATTGACTCAACCTTGGACCAACCGGGAATATTAATTTCGTCTTTAAATTTTAACGACACGTACCCAACAGCACCATTATTGTAAGTGCCTACTGATTCGATACTTTCAACTAAACCAGTATCAATTAACATCCCGGTCAAGTCGTCAATCATAAAGCGATGTTGAACTATTTTGTATTTAGGGCTTATTTCTGCATGAGCGAATGGATAATTCACCATCTTTAAGACATCTCTGCCTTCAAGAATAACCCCTATTTCATCATGTTCGATGTGTATTGGGTGTCGTTGAACTTCGCACCAATCAAAAGCGTTACGTGCGCTTTCCCAGTTAATATGTCCAACGTTCCCCAATTTATGCCAAGGGGTTACTGCATATAAAGCATGTTGCGCATCAAGCGCTGTCATCTGATGTGACATTTTGTTTCCCACTTTCTTCGTTAATAGCATTTAGTAATTTCAACATTGTCTCTTGGTTAATTCCTTCTAAAGACAAACCACCAATAGACAAATGCCAAGTGCGATCATTAAAACGTGTAGCCCATATGTAATTAGGCTTATCGTTATTAAAACGCACAGTAGCTGTCAATGTTTCTTTGTTTTTGAATACAAGCTCACGTTCTTCTTGACATGAGTCATTGTAAACATCTGTTCTAACACGCAAATATTTCACGCATTTCTCCTTTATTCGAGATCTTCTCCTGCAATCAGGTCATGGACTTCTTGGATTAACTTGGCAACAGTTACCCGGTCCAATTCTGATTCTTTAAGATAACCTAAATGGGTATATAAAATACCTAATCGCCACCCGATTTGTTGTTGACGTTTGGCTATTACATTTACATAATGTGTGTCCACATTAGTAAGTTTGGGCATTGCTTTTCTCCTTTCATATTTGAGATCTTCAGGAGAGGGGTAAGTGCTTAGAAGGGCTACGCATATCTAAGACAATCCTTATCCCCTCTCCCTTTCTTATGACCTTTCAGGAAATATTATACCAACAATAAATCCAAGGGAATACCTCCTTCGAGGCTGGATTTATGCAGGATTAAGCGTCCAAAAGATCACGTTCTAATAACGACCACAAGTCCAAAGCCGCCACTTCAACTCCGTATGTTCCACAATGTAGAACGCAAACCGAGTTGACTGCTCGACATCGAACCTGTCAGCCCACTTATCCTTAAAAACTTCATACCAAAAATACTTATTAATCTGGAACAGCCCATGATCCGCACCGTTATACGCCCGTGGGTTATGCAGCGACTCACACCACGCAATTCCCAAAGCATCTACACAATCATCTGCAAAATATTCGCAAACAATCGGTGCGACTTCAGGGTTAGGTGGTTCGTGATTGATCGCAGCGAAATCAAGAATCGACCAGATCACCAACCAAAGATTCATCCGAATAAATCTTTCCAGACTTTAATTTCATCGTTTTTATTTTCACTGAATGCATACCAGTCAACAACTTCACCGTGTTCACTAATAGTTATACCGACATGAGCGTAATCATCTCTCTCTTGACAATCGTCAAAAGGCAATTCCTTATCGTAAATAGCTAAGTCATACACGTTTGAGTATTCGCTGTATTTACAAACACTTTCATACCGGTGCTTGTACTCTGGGGTGTCGTTTATTTTTTTCAATAGTTTTGTTAGATCAATCACGTTCTAAACCCTTGAACTATTAATTCAAACGCTTGTTCTTTGTATTCGTTAAGAACTTCTTGCAGTTCTTCTATCCAATCAAGAACACGACTATCGGTACAATAATTTTCTAGATGCTCGATAATCTCTTCTATCAAATTAGCTTTAAAATTAATAGATTCCAATAAACGTTGGCTCATTACCCTCTCCTTGCAGCCAATATCTGTTCACGAGTAAACGCATCATGCTCAACGAAACCAATGTCACGTTTCACACCTTTTTTCTTAGACTCTGAGTCTTGACGGGCAGCTAACCGTCGATCTTTAGCTGACTTCCTAGAATATTCACGATGAGCACGAGTGCAATCTTCGCACCTGCAACCACGCTGATAACTAGATTCATTAGAAGTACAATTTAAAACGGCCAATTTCCCTCTTCTTTCATTTCATCAATCTTACGATCAACGTCCCAACCTTCGTCATATTCGACATCTTCGTCAGGCAATAACTCACCAAAAGGGTCAAACTCATCCCAATTAATAGCCATACTTTTCCCCATTCATAGTCATAATCGTGGCTTCACGCTCTTCGTTAGCAGCGAAACTGTAATGATCTTCAAGCTCGCTTAACCGATCAGTCTCTATAGCTTGAAGCATCTCATCAACAGCTTGCTCTGGATCTTCAGTATCAGATTCATAATTAACAATCCAATACAAAGTTTGTTTAAGCTCAACCTCGAATTCGTGCATGAGCACTCTCCCATTCTTTTTGAGTAGTTTTCCAAACATACTGAGGACCAGCATGTCGTTTCTTACGTTTAGATAACCGAGTTTCCTGTCTATTACATGCATGACAAACAACAGGCTCGATAATTCCTGCTCTTTGCGCTTGTTTCATCAACGGCCCCAACAGCCGAGAATTATCTAATTGGACCTGCATCTGTTCCAAAACCGTATGAACCTCATCAGTAGTCCAATACTCACTTGGACTATGGCTCATAGCCACTTCATAAATAGCATATTTAGCGTGCAATTTCTGATTCTTTTTAGAATAAGCCTCAACTGCTGCCATCCCTTGATCTCGCAGCCGCTTCCCCTCTTCGACACTCATTAGAAACTACCGCCAGCAATAACATCACCCAAACGATCAGTATTGCCATAAGCATCATCAAGACGAATCTCTATTTCACGAGCACGCTCCTGAGATTCCCTATACATATCGTCAATCATTTCTTCAAGGTCACAATCAATTTTATGTATAACAACATCAAGCACTTCGATAGCTCTTTTATCTGATTCAGCACCTAACTGCTGTTGAGTATCTATAAGAAACTCACGAATTGCTTCAGCACTAACTAACTTTCGTCCCATTGGACTCCCTTTCATCAAAGACCATTGCTTCGTATTTTTTACGACCTAAAATAAATCCAATATGCCTAAAACTGTATCCTGTTTCTTCTTGGATTTGGCTAAGAGATTTACCATCATCCGCCCATTGACGCACTCGTTCAAACACTTTCTCTTGCCAAAAAGAAACATCACTCATTAAATTTCTGTGCTTTTGAACTAACTGTTTAAGCCTCATATATTCATCTCCTTAAAATAATTCGGCATTTTTCCATACCACATACAAAAACAAAGACACCACCAAAACGGGTACCAGACTAAGTACCCCCCTTCCAGCACCTATCAATTCTGATGCCAACAACAAGAACATTATTTTCCCTTCTACTTTTACCCCGAACTTTTGGTCTATCTGATAGTGAATCATTCATGCTTGGGGGGAGGCGAGGCAACATCCCCTGCATTATTAGAAGGCTCAATGCCTTCTAATAATGCTGCTCTATCCACACTTGCAAGCTCAATGCTTGCCAGTGTGGTGGGGTTTGGGGGCTGGCCCCCATAGCTGGCAACTTGTTGACAGCAAGAGGGGGGATCCGGGGGGAGAAGTATTCTCCCCTCCGGCCTGATCCAAACCGGAGAGTTTGGCGATTGGGGTCCGGGGGGCATCGTTGCCCCTCGGAGATGGTGTGCTGATCTTTCAGCACAGGTTCCGGGCCGGGGTGTCCACGGTATGCGTGGGAGCCTGCGACCCGCAGACCGTAGGTAACGGCGGTTCCTTCTTAGCCGGAGCGAAGCGACGGCAAAATTTTTTGGGCGCTACCGAACGTCTGTTCGATTCGGTAAGAAATCGCAGCTCGTGAGCTTGCGAACGCACTTCGATTTCTGGGCGCAGAAAGCACAAAGGCCCCCTGGACTCATGCTCTCTGAGTCCAAGGGGCCAGAATTTTTTGTGCTAGATATTCAGCAATTCGCCGAAGTCGCCGTTGAATTTCTCCGGCGCTGCTGCGGCTTGCTTCATAATCTCGACTCGGCGACCTTTTCGCATGGTCGCCATCGTCCGAGAAATATCGTCGAACGCTTCGACGAGTGCGGCTTGATGGTCGTCGTCAATTACCGACAACT
>CEPB01012075.1_pt1 | contig 12769 bp, 12 predicted proteins | sample 530611 | NCBI WGS metagenome assembly CEPB01 (sample SAMEA2620672, study PRJEB7988) | marine metagenome | isolation source: saline water (ENVO:00002010), including
CATTCTATTGCTGCTCAGGGAGGTATAAATGCTGCAAAAAATTATCAAGGAGATGGAGACTCTATATATAGATTATTTTACGATACAGTCAAAGGCGGAGATTACAGATCTAGAGAAGCGAACGTATATAGGCTTGCCGAGGTTTCAGCAAATATTATTGATCAATGTGTTGCACAGGGTGTTCCATTTGCAAGAGATTATGGGGGCTTACTTGATAACAGATCCTTTGGAGGGGTTTTAGTCTCAAGAACATTTTATGCAAAAGGACAAACAGGACAACAATTGTTACTTGGAGCTTATTCTGCTATGAACCGACAAATTGCAAGGGGAAAGATAAAAATGTACAATAGACATGAAATGTTAGACGTTGTTTTAGTTGATGGAAAAGCAAAAGGTATTATCTCTAGAAATCTTGTTACAGGAAAAATTGAAAGACATTCTGCCCACGCAGTAGTATTAGGATCAGGAGGATATGGAAATGTATTTTATTTATCTACCAACGCAATGGGAAGCAATGTTACAGCGGCGTGGAAGGCTCATAAAAAAGGAGCGTTTTTTGCTAATCCTTGTTTCACCCAAATACATCCAACTTGCATACCTGTCTCTGGCGATCATCAGTCAAAATTAACACTAATGTCAGAGTCTTTAAGAAATGATGGTAGAATATGGGTGCCAAAAAATATAGAGGATGTTAAATTAATTAGAGAAGGAAAGTTGAAGCCCACAGATATTTCAGAAAAAGAGAGAGATTATTTTTTAGAAAGAAGGTATCCTGCATTTGGAAATCTAGTTCCTAGAGATGTTGCTTCTAGAGCAGCAAAAGAGAGGTGTGATGCAGGATTTGGAGTAAATAAAACGGGAGAAGCGGTATATTTAGATTTTCAGTCAGCAATAGAACGTTACGGAAAGGAGCAATGCTTAATTAATGGATTAGATGAAAAAGACATGTCATTAATTAATAAATTAGGGAAAGAGGTTGTAAAGAAAAAATATGGCAATCTATTTCAAATGTATGAAAAAATTGTAGATCAAAACCCTTACGAAACACCTATGATGATCTATCCTGCCGTTCACTACACTATGGGAGGAATTTGGGTAGACTACAACCTAATGACTACGATTCCAGGTTTATACTCTATTGGAGAAGCTAATTTTTCTGACCATGGGGCAAATAGATTAGGAGCGTCTGCTTTAATGCAAGGGTTAGCTGATGGCTATTTTGTTTTACCCTACACAATAGGCGATTATTTATCAAAAGATATTTCAACTGGACCGATTCCAAATGATAGCAAAGAATTTTTACAGGCTGAAGAAGAGGTGAAGAAAAAGATAGATTTTTTCATAAACAATAAAGGAAAGTTTTCTGTTGATTATTTTCATAAAAAGCTTGGAAAAATAATGTGGAATAAGTGTGGTATGGCTAGAAATAAGGAAGATTTAAAGTTAGCTATTAAAGAGATAAGTGAATTGAGAAGCCTTTTTTGGAAGGAAATAAAGGTGCCAGGAAGTGAAAATGAATTTAATGAAGAGCTTGCAAAAGCAGGTAGAGTGGCAGACTTTTTAGAATTAGGAGAGCTATTTGCTAAAGACGCATTGGAAAGAGAAGAATCATGTGGAGGACATTTTAGAGAAGAATATCAAACACCAGAGGGAGAAGCAAAAAGAGACAAAAATTATCAGTTTGTTTCTGCTTGGGAATATGCAGGAGAACCAAAAGACGCAATTTTACATAAAGAAAAGTTGAATTATGAAAATATTGAAGTTAAAGAAAGAAGTTATAAATAAGATTTTATGAAGTTAAAATTAAAAATATGGCGCCAGAAAAATGCTGAAGCAAAAGGAGGTATAGTAGACTATGATGTAGACAATATTTCTGAAGACATGTCATTTTTAGAAATGCTAGATGTTTTAAATGCTCAGCTCATTAAAAACAATGAAGAGCCTGTTGCTTTTGATCATGATTGTAGAGAAGGAATATGTGGCTCTTGTTCACTTTTTATAAACGGACAAGCTCATGGTCCAGACAGATTAATAACGACATGTCAGTTACATATGCGAAAATTTAATGATGGCGATGAAATCTATATAGAGCCTTTTAGAGCCAAAGCTTTTCCAGTAATAAAAGATTTAGTAGTTGACAGAAGCTCTTTTGATAGGATTCAACAAGCTGGAGGTTACGTCTCAATAAATACCTCAGGAAATACTCAAGATGCTAATGCTATTCCAATTAATAAAGATGATGCTGATGATGCATTTGATGCCGCAACCTGTATTGGTTGTGGAGCGTGTGTTGCAACATGTAAAAACTCTTCTGCGATGTTATTTGTTGGAGCAAAAGTTTCACAATATTCGTTGTTGCCACAAGGGAAAGTAGAAGCAGAAAGAAGAGTTCTTAATATGGTAAACCAAATGGATTTAGAAGGGTTTGGAAACTGCTCTAACACAGGGGCTTGTGAAGTAGAATGTCCAAAAGGAATATCTTTAGACAATATTGCTAGAATGAATAGAGAATTCATTAAAGCCAACATTTCTTCAAAAAACAAATAAAGTATATTTCAGCTTATTGGTTTATATTTTAACAACTTAAAATCATTAACATAAAGCTCTTTAATAATTTCACTAGCTTTAGGATATTTTTTGTAAAGATCTTTCCAATCAGTTAGTTCTCTTGTTTTATTTATTTTTTTAAGTTCCGAAAAAGAAAAGTTAAACTTTTTACAGCAGGCTTTCCAATCGGAATTTAGATTTTCTTTTTTTAACAAAAAATCAATTTTAACATTGCCTTCTTCATCAATTAAATAATCTGTTATAGGCATTAAATGTTGCTGGATTATTTTTTTAAAAGGAGAAACTTTTATTGAATTAATTAAGGAACCATCTTTTATTTTTTTAATAAAATCTATAAATGAGTAATGTTTGTTATATCCAAGAAAAAAATAAGAAGATACTATTCTGTTTTGAGGGTGGGCAACAGTTGCAATATAAATATTGTTTTGATCAAGTGTTTTTATTTTTCGCCATTGTCTAAAAGTATAATGCTGAAAGCTACCGTTAAGTGATAGTCCAAAAGGTATTTGTTTAAACAAATTAATTAAGTAAAAAAACACACAAAATAAATAGTAAAAAAGCTCAAAAATATAGCCTACCAGACCTCTACTGTGAATTATAAAATAGAAGAGAGATTTATTGCTTTGAAGAAATTTATTAAATGAATAACCACTAAAAATGTTACAATATATTTGTGAATAGCCATTAGTTTCAAGAATTCTTTTTGAAATACTAGTGCCACCACATTTTGTTGGGTGAATTAAAAAAAAGCTATTTGCCACTCGATAAAATTAAACAAAAAAAGGGCGGTAAAAAATTACCACCCTAAATTTATTTAAATCAATAAGTTTAAAATTTATATTCTAAGTTTATATATAAAGTGCTTTCAGCAGAAGCTTCAGGTTCATTGTCTAAAGTTGCATCTTTCCAGCTTTGAACATTTACAGCAACAGTTACTCCTTTAGTCATTTTTCTTTCTATTCCAAAAATTGTTAATTCCCCATCGTTGTCAATATTCCACTGAGCCTCTAAAGCGTCTTCAGAATCTAACTTGTCATATCTACCAAAAACAGAAGTCTTTTCGTTTAACTTATAGCTTCCATAAATAGACATAGCACTTTGCTCATTGTCAATTATACTGTTGGCATTTTCTTTAATATTGTACTCGCCCCCAATATTAAGATTTGACATTTTATACATTCCAGCTATAGTTGATATTGTTTGAACATCATTGTTTTCTCCATAACTTTCTCTAGGAACAATATCTCTTGCCAATCTTAAGTTGAAATCATTACCAGTATATACAACGCCTAGCCCACCTCTCATCAATCCATTAGAAGATTGTGTTTTTTTATAACCCTCACCATTTAGAACCTGAACGTCAATAGAGATGTTTTTAGAAAACTTATAATCTGCTGTTACACCTAAATCGGCTGAACTAGCCCATTTTTTTTGGTCAAGCATAGATTTATATATGTATCTCTTACCCCAATTTTTTTCCATAAATTTAAAATTCTTTGTTCCTATCTGCCCAAAATTAATGGTTGTTTTTTCATTTGCCTTCCATGTTAGAGAAGCAATCTTTAAAAATGCAGTGTATGCACTACCAGCACCATTACCACCAACATCAAAAGTCACTTTAGCAGAAAAAGACTCATCAATTTTATATGAATACCCAAGATATGAGCGTTTAAGCTCAAACTCTTTAAAGGCATCTTCTCCTTCTTCAGCAGATAAATCATAGTTAAAATTGCTAAATACTTTAACATGTGGTTTTCCCTGTGAAAATAAAAGTGATGTTGTGAATAAAACAGAACCAAAAAGTAAAATTATTTTTTTCATAGTATTATTATTTAAATTATTGTGTAAATATAGTTTGTAGGCTAAGCTTTAACATTAACTTATCATTAACTTAGTTATAATCAAATGTTAAACTTTAAAATCCAATTCTTGAAAAGAATTTACTTATTGCCGCTCCAAATTCTTGAGGAATATTTGTAATCATAGATGTAAATGTTAATTGATCATTAACGCCGATCGCAATAGCAATTGAAACAAATAAGCCTATCATTGCAAATGAAAAATCTTTAATAATTAATTTAAAAGTTTTACCGACACTATTTTCCCCACTATTTCTTAGGGCCATCCCAAGCTCTCTACCTCCAAGCAATCCAATAAACACCCATGTTGTACTCATAGGCACTTGTGAATAGAGTTTAAAGTAGAAGAGGATAATGCAATAAACAAAATCAACAAGTGTAGCAAACCTAACATCTGTAACTACAGATTTTTCAGTAACAATTTTTTGTATTCGTCCACCTTTATAATATAATAATAATCCTAAGCCGACAAATAATGCTCCCGCAAATCCAGCAAACTCTCCAAAGCTCAAGCTTCTTGGAAGGTATACTGCAATATTAGCAGCATCTTGCATCAACCATACTGACCAAAGAGTTCCTGTAGTTATCCACTGAGCAATTGTCCATCCAAATTTTGCTTCTCCAGTAAAGTGTTTTTTAGCTAACTTTGCAATTAAGCTAAAAACTACAAGACCTAAGAAAAAAGCTAAAACATAACCAGATAGGCTTTTACCTAATACTTTTCCAACTGCTGCAGGGCTAGCGGCAAAAGAAGTTAAAAGAATAAATGTTGTTGATACCGGCATTTTAAGACGAGTCAATATCAATAAAAAGATTGGAGCAGCTATTTGAAGGAAGTGAAAGCTTTGAGGAGCTTCTTCAAAACCCTTAGCCAAGAGCCGCCCGTGACTAACATCTCCATCCGCTATTCCATCTCCAATAGGGTTCCCATTTGAATCGAATGCCCCAACAAAGTCGGAGAAAAAATAACTATAACTATGTGTTATTAAAAACACACCCCCAATGAATATCCAAAGCACCCACCATTTTTTGTCTTGATTAGAAGCGATAAAGGTTCCTAATGTTTGAATACTGTCATTTGCAACAGCTGCGTATGCAGCAAATAAAAAACCTGCCCACATAGCATACTGTGGATATGGAGACACAAACATTGCAATTGCAAAGGAAACACATATGAATGCTAGAAAATTATACTCACTTTTAGGAAACCATACAGAAGCAGGGTATCCGAACGCACGGAAAAATTTTTTCATGTAAAATGTTTTATGAAATTTTTAAGAAATTATACTGCTATCCAGAACACGGCTACCATTATAACTAAGTATACTAATGGAGAGATGTCTGTTTTTTTAATAGATTCTTTCATTTGATTATTAATTGTTTGGTGATGCAAATATAATTAGAAAGCAAAACAACTTGTTAAGAAAGGGTTAGGCTAATGTTAAGAAATTGTTAACATGCTAAACAATTTTATTATTGTGTTTTAATATTTTAGCTTCTAAATGATAGATTATTTCTTCAGCAATTTTTTTCAAACTATCTCCAGCACGCTCAATTTTTCTGATTGATGAAAGAAGATACAATAACATGTCATGATCATATTTTTTTAGGCACTCCACAATAATTTTAGGCGCATTAATATTAATTTCATTTAACACCTTGTCTTTTCTAAAGATTTTTCTAGCTATTTTTGGATCTTCATTTTCAAAGGCGTATATAATATTGTCCATCATTGAATTAAAAGACGTTAGCATTTCTGGTAATCGTAGTTGCGTAATCACTTCAGAGTCATACTTTGTGTTATTTTCGGCAACATATCTAGCAATACTTTCAGCAATATCAGCAATTTTCTCTAATGAATGGTTGATTTTATATGCTGAAAGAATGAATCGCAAATCAATTGCAACAGGAGAATACAATGCAATAATATTTTCGCATTCACTGTCTATTTTTAATTCTTGAGCATTAATTCTATTTTCTGATGAAGATATTTCTTCAGCAATATCTTGATCGTAATCAATAATTGCGTTTGCTCCTTTCTCCCACTGAGCTTCAACAAGAAAAAACATTTTTAACAATGATTTTTTTAAGTTTAAAATTTCTTTTTCAATATTATTCATAGTTTTTTATCCAAAACGTCCTGTTATATAGTTTTCGGTTTGTTCTTTTTTAGGGTTAGTAAATATATTGTCAGTTTTGTCAAACTCAACTAAATCTCCCATGTAAAAGAATGCGGTATAATCACTAATTCTTCCTGCTTGTTGCATATTATGGGTCACGATTATTATGGTATATTTTTCTTTTAATGAACTAATTAAAGTTTCAATTTTAGCTGTAGCTATTGGATCTAATGCGGATGTAGGCTCGTCCATTAATATAACTGAAGGCTCAACAGCAAGAGTTCTTGCAATACAAACTCTTTGTTGCTGACCGCCAGAAAGAGATAGTGCGCTTTTATTTAAATCATTCTTTACTTCATCCCACAAAGCCGCTTGTTTTAGAGCATTTTTTACTTTTTCATTTAAATAGTCTTTATTTTTAATCCCCTGTATTTTTAATCCATAAGCAACATTTTCATAGATAGATTTAGGAAAAGGATTTGGTTTTTGAAAAACCATTCCAATTTTTTTTCTTAAATCATCAACTCTAACTTCTTTTGAGTAAATGTCTTTATCCTCCAGAAGAATATTGCCTTCTAGTTTAAAAGAGTCAATGTAATCATTCATTCTGTTAAACAATCTTAAAAAGGTTGATTTTCCACAACCTGAAGGTCCAATTAATGCTGTAACAGCATATGGAGAAATATTTATGTTGATATTATTAAGAGCTTTTAAATCTCCATAAAAAACATTTACATCTTTAGCACTTAATTTATATTTCATCACCAATTAATTTTTTTTTGCCATTTGTTTCTTAAGTAAACCGCTATTCCATTCATTGTAAAAGTAATTAAAAGTAAAATAATAATTGCACCCGCTGCATTAATAGCAAACTCATGTTGAGGGCGAGAAACCCAATTAAAAATCTGAATAGGTAGAACGGTAAACTCGTCCATGGGGTTTCTAGGCGTAAAAGGAACGTAGGCTAAAGCTCCCACTACAATTAGCGGGGCTGTTTCTCCAATAGCTCTAGAAATAGCTAGTATTACACCAGTTAAAATACCCCCAGCAGAAGCAGGCAATACCTGATTCCATATCGTTTGCCATCTAGTCGCTCCTAATCCGTATGATGCAGCTCTAATGGAAGAGGGAACTGCTTTTAAAGCCTCCCTAGTTGCGACAATAATAATTGGAAGGACAAGAAGAGCTAATGTAAAACTACCAGCTAAAACACTACTTCCCATTTTACTCATTCTAACAAATATTTCAAGACCGAGTAGACCATATATTATTGAAGGAACTCCTGCTAAATTGGATATGTTGATTTCAAGTATGGTTGTTAATATACTTTTTTTATTATATTCTTCTAAATATATACCGGCACAAATTCCTACAGGAACAGCAATTATAAATGTAAAGATAATTACCCATAATGAACCAACCCAGGCTGTAAGAATTCCTGCTTTCTCTGCCTTTCTGGAAGGAAGCGAATTTAAAAAATCAAAATCTATCCTTCCCAAGCCATCAATTATGATGTTGCCAATAAAAATTGATAAAAGGATTATGCCTATTAACGATGCAAATATTCCAAGGTATTTAAACCCAATGTCTTTAATTCTATTTAATTTAGAGTTATTCATACTCTTCTCTAAATTTTTGTCTAATCCAAAAACTTATATTATTTAAAATAAAAGTAAACAAAAAAAGTGTTATTCCTGCGGCAAAAATTGTTCTATATTCAGTTGAATCATGCATAACGTCACCTAAGCTAACCTGCACTATATAAGCAGTGATTGTTTCTACAGGCACTAATGGATTAATGGTTAGTCGGGGTTGTTGTCCTGCAGCTATTGCTACTATCATTGTTTCACCTATTGCTCTTGAAAAAGCAAGAATAACAGACACAATAATTCCAGAAGAAGCAGCAGGAACCATTACTCTAAAAGAAGTTTGTAGGCGAGTGGCCCCCATTCCGTAAGATCCGTGTCGAAGTGATTTTGGAACAGAGCTTAAAGCATCTTCGCTTAAAGAGCTAATGAAAGGAATGATCATGATTCCCATAACTATCCCAGCTGAAAGGGAGTTGAACCCAGCCATTTCTGGGATGAACTTTTGTAGAAATGGAGTGACAACCATTAATGCAAAAAAACCATATACAACAGTCGGTACAGCAGCTAAAACTTCTAGTAAAGGTTTAACAATTTGTTTTATTTTTTTAGGAGCATACTCACTTAAATATATAGCAATAGTTAGTCCAACAGGTAGAGATACGCTAATAGCTATTATTGTAGTTAATAATGTTCCCATTATAAGAGGAAGAATTCCAAAATGCTGATTAGCAAAAAGAGGAGTCCATTGTGTATCTGTTAAAAAATCAATTATTGATACCTCTTTAAAAAAGTTCACACTTTCACTAACTAAAACCCAGACAATCCCAATTGTTGTTAAAATAGTAACTAAAGTTGCTATTTTTAACATTGTCTCAATTATTTTTTCGGTACTCAACCTCATTTTTATCTTTTTTAAAACAGCAAAATCCGCAATCATTTTTGTTGCGGATCTTGCTCACCAAACAATTAGTTGAAAAGCACTAATTATTTAACCACTAATATTTATTTTATATATTCCATAAATTTATTTAACTCAAGCTCATATTCATTTTTAGTTAAAGGTATGTAGCCGACATCGGATACTAAATCACCAGCATTTTTTAAATAAAATGTAACAAAAGCCTCAACTTCTTTTCTTTCTTTAGAGCTATTGTTTGCATAAATAAATATGGGTCTAGATAAAGGGTTGTATGACCCGTTTGAAACAGTCTCTTTACTTGGAATTATAGCTCCACTGCCATTATCTACCCCAACAACTCTTAGCTTGTCCTTGTTTTCTTCATAGTATGCTAAGCCAAAAAAACCAAGCCCATATTTGTCAGTAGCAACACCCTGGACCAAAACATGATCATCTTCGGATGCCGTATAATCTCCTCGAGTTCCAACTTTTTTACCACAAATTACTTCAGAAAAATAATCGTATGTCCCTGAAGCGGTTCCAGGACCAAACAAATGTATTTCTTCATTAGGCCAACCTTCTCTAATTTGACTCCATTTCAATATTGAATTTTGCGCATCAGGATGCCATATTTTGTTTAACTCTTCTACTGTAAAGTGGTCAACCCAGTCATTTTGAGGATTAACAATTACAGCTAAACCGTCATATGCAACACTTAAGCCTATGTATGAAATGTTATTTTCTTTACAAAGTAGAGCCTCTTTATTTTTTATGGGTCTTGATGCATTACTTATATTAGTTTCACCTCTAGCAAATTTTTTAAAACCGCCCCCTGTTCCAGAAACACCAACAGTCACTCTCACGTTAGGTTGAATTAACCTGAACTCTTCAGCTATAGCTTCTGTTACGGGATAAACAGTACTTGATCCATCAATTTTTATATCTCCTACAAGCAAATTTTTGTTTTTTTCGTTTACAGAAGAACAACTAAACAGTGTTAATAATATTAAAGAGGTTAAATAAATTCTCATTTTTTATTTTTTATTGTTATTAATGCCGCAAACATATTGTACATCCTTTTGATTAATGTAATGAAATTTTTAAGTATATGTTAAGTAATCATTAAGTTTTGTATTTTGGTTATTTGAGTATAACAATTTGTTAAATTTGGCAAAAACAAATCAATAAATGAAAATTTTAATTGTTGATGATGAAAAAGACATTTTAGAATTCCTTTCATATAATTTAAGAAAAGAGGGGTTTGAAATTTTAACAGCAAATAATGGGCAAGAAGGATTAGAAATGGCTACAAAAGAAGTGCCAGATTTAATCATTTTAGATGTTATGATGCCAGAAATGGATGGTATAGAGGCTTGCGAAAAAATAAGAGAAACCCCTAGTTTAGAAGACACATTGGTTTTGTTTTTAACAGCACGTGCTGAAGAATATTCAGAACTAGCTGGTTTTACTGCAGGAGCTGATGATTATATAACAAAGCCGATTAAACCTAAGCTACTAATTAGTAGGGTCAAGGCAATTTTAAAAAGAAAACGTAGGAAAGAATCTGTAAAAAAAATAACTTTAGGCGAAATTTTAATTGACAAGGAAAAGCATCAATTAACATATTCGGGTAAAAGCGTATCTCTAGCTAGAAAAGAATTTAATTTACTTTTTCTTTTAATGTCTATACCAGGTAAAGTTTTTTCTCGCGATGAAATTATTCAAAACGTTTGGAATGATGTTGTTGTTGGAGACAGGACAATAGATGTGCACGTGAGAAAAATAAGAGAAAAAATAGGCAATCATCATATCAAAACGATTAAAGGGGTTGGATATAAATTTGATTTATAATTTATATTTTAGCAAGCATGAAAATGAACACTCCGCTTAAGATATCTATATTTTTAAGCGCCATAATAATTTTAGCGTCATACTTTCTTTTTACTTCTCTAGAAAAAGAGGCGCTTTTAAAATTTACAGTGTTTTTCATCATTGTTTTTAGTGTAACATTCTATGTTCTGAGAAATTTTTTTCATGAAAGAATAAAGCTGATTTATAAAAACATATATAAATTTAAGGGAACATCAAATATAAAAGAGTTAGATATTGAAAAGGCTGAAAAAGAAGCAGAAGAGTGGGCCGATGCTAAAGAAGAAGAGCTAAATGCATACAAAAAGGATGAAAATTACAGAAGAGAATTTCTTGGAAATGTTTCTCATGAGTTAAAAACCCCTATTTTTAATATTCAAGGATATGTACAAACACTTTTAGATGGAGGGGTAGAGGACAAAGACATTAACTATAAGTATTTAGAAAGAGCAAACAAAAGTGTTGATAGGATGATTAATATTGTTGAAGATTTAGAGGTAATATCTAGATTAGAAACGGAGCAGTCTGTTTTAGATATTCAAAAATTTAATATAGTAGATCTTGTTAAAGAGGTTTTTGAATTAATGGAAATGAAAGCGAGTAAAATGAAAATAAAATTTGAACTTATTAATGAGTCTCAGACAAATTTTGTCAAAGGAGATAAAGACAAGATTCAGCAAGTATTTGTAAACTTGATAAGTAATTCGATTAAGTATGGAAAAAAAGGAGGGAAGACAATAGTTAGGTTTTTTGACATGAATTCTAACATGTTGATCGAGGTTGCAGATAATGGGATTGGAATAAAAAAGTCGTCTTTAGACCGCTTATTTGAAAGGTTTTATAGAGTTGATAAAAATAGGTCTAGAGAAATTGGAGGAACAGGATTAGGGCTTGCAATCGTTAAACATATATTAGAGGGACACAATCAACAAATTAATGTTAGAAGTACAATAAATGTAGGATCAACATTTTCTTTTATTTTAGAAAAATAAACAAATGAATAATTACGCACTTAAAATATGGCTTTTTTTATCTTCTTTTGGGATAATGTTTGCTGTTTTGTCTTGGATACAAGACACCTTTTTAACAGAATGGCTACTTAGTTATAAAAAAGGTATTTTTGCTTTAATTACAGGATTTATTATGTATGAATTTTTAGCAAAAAAGACTATTTCTAAATGATAAAAAAAATAACACTAATAATGTTGCTTTTTGTTGCAATAGATGTTTGTGGACAAGAAAAGTACACAATTAGTGGATATATTACAGATATTTCTAGTGGAGAAAGTATTGTTGGGGCAAATATATATTCAAATAATTTACAAACAGGAGTTATTTCAAATACTTATGGTTTTTACAGTTTAACACTACCAAAAGGAGAACATGAGATAACATTTACATTTATTGGATATACTCCTCAAACTAAAAATATAAATTTAGTTGCAAATACAACTTATAATGTTGCTTTTGATATTGCTAATGTGAATATCAATGAAGTTAAAGTTGTAGGAAAGGCTAACATCGTAGAGCAGACACAAACTTCTGTAATTGAAGTTCCTATTAATCAAATTAAAACTATACCTGCCCTTTTAGGAGAGGTAGATGTTTTAAAAGCAATACAGTTATTACCTGGTGTTCAGTCTAGTGAAGGGACTTCTGGCTTTTATGTTAGAGGAGGGGGTCCAGATCAAAATCTTATATTGCTGGATGGCGTTCCTGTCTACAATGCATCTCATATAGGGGGCCTTTTTTCTGTGTTTAATGCAGATGCAATAAAAACAGTACGACTGACAAAAGGAGGGTTTCCCGCTAGATTTGGAGGTAGACTTTCTTCAGTGTTACAGATAGATATGAGAGAGGGAAATA
>CEPB01034633.1_pt1 | contig 12714 bp, 10 predicted proteins | sample 530611 | NCBI WGS metagenome assembly CEPB01 (sample SAMEA2620672, study PRJEB7988) | marine metagenome | isolation source: saline water (ENVO:00002010), including
TTGATTCTTTCCAAAGTAGAGTTGTTAAAGTTCCCACTATTATCGACGTGATTGCACCTTGCTTTGTAGCCCCTTTCCAAAAAAGCGCAGCCACTAGGCTAGGCGTAATAGCTGCTCCATAAATTGTGTAAGCATACAATGCTCTTTCAAAAAATCCTGATGATTTTGCAAAGCCTAACGAGACCACATACGCGATGATTCCTAACACCACAACGAGCGCCCTGCTTAGCATCACGATGGTTTTTTCATTCGCATCATTGTTTATATAATTAAGATATATGTCTCTGATCAGCGTAGTGGTTGGGACTAAGAGATAGCTATCAGCTGTTGAAATAATTATACCAACTATTGTTGTCATCATAATTGCGCCAATAAATGGCGGGAGGAATTGATGTGATGCATAAATTAATACGTATTTACCAACCTCCGCATCCGGTATCATGCTTGAGGCGATCCACGCTGCTGCGATAATCATTAATTCTGCAATTGCTACCGCTAAAATCAAAACCTTCGTAGCTGATTTTGCTCCTTTTGCATCTTTGCTAGCAAAAAATCTTTGATACATATTTGCATCACCCATAATGAGTAAAAACGAAGGCAGGCAAAAGTTAATAATATCCATCAATGAATAAACTCCAAAAAAGTTCATGTGGGTATTTTTATCCATTGAAGCAAATGAATTAGCCATACCCTCAAATCCACCTGCCTCAAAAAAGAATATTGGAATAGCGATAATGAAAGATGAAATGATGATGATTCCATTTGCAACATCGGTGTAGGCAACACTTACGAGGCCAGCTAACATTGTGTATAAAATTATAAAAATTGCAGCGATGATTGTCCCCGTCTCTACTGATATAAGTGAAGTACCAGAGTCATCTTGTAGTATGGTATGCAAAACAGCGCCACCAGCGTTATATTGGTAACTAACAATCACCATGTAGGCAATTACGAGTGCTAGAACTGAAAGAGAGCGGGCAACAGGCCCAAATCTATCCCCTAAAATTTCAGGAACTGTAAATTTTTCATAAGATCTTACCTTCCCTGCAATTTGAGTTAAAACGACAATACCAAGGACACCTCCTAAAGGAAGCATTAATGCTGCCATTCCAGTTTCATAGGTCTTGGCCGCATGACCAAGAATTGAACCGGTACCCAACCAGGTTGCAAGCATCGTTCCTACAAGAATCCAAGGCGTTAAAGTGCGACCAGCAACGGCAAAGTCAGATTGGGTTTTAATTTTCTGCGCTTTATAAAAACCTACGCCAACTAGAACAAATAAATAAATCAGGATAGTTATTAAATAAATCATTAATGAATGTTAGCTATAAATGTTCACAAACGGAATTATTAATAATAATTAAAGATTTTTTTTGGCTTCAGTGATTTGTAGTTTTTGTGGTTAATTCTAAAACTATACCTCAAATAAAGAAAATATATGAAACTTGAATTACATTGGAAAATTATTATTGGACTCGTTTTGGGTCTTGCTTTTGGTGTTTTAGCTGCAACGCAAGGTTGGGGCAATTTTGTTGGTAACTGGATATCTCCTTTTGGAAAAATATTCATTAGCCTTCTAAAGTTAATTGCAGTGCCCTTGGTTCTTTCATCCCTAATAACTGGAGTTGCTTCTCTTTCTGACTTGAAAAAACTATCACGAATCGGCGGTCGAACAATTTCAATCTACATTGCAACAACTGCTATTGCTGTGACCATTGGCCTGCTATCGGTAAATGTTTTACAACCTGGATCAACAGTACCAGATGAAATGAAAACTAAACTTCAAGATACTTACCAGTCGTCCGTATCTGGTAGAGTTCAAGCTGCAGAACAAGTTAAGGAAAGAAGCGCCCTTCAGCCGATTGTAGATATGGTACCATCTAATTTTTTTAATGCTGCATCAAACAATCGAAATATGCTTCAAGTTGTTTTTGTTGCTATAATAGTTGGAATAGCATTGATTCAAATAAAAAAAGAGAAGGCAAGGCCGGTTCTTGAATTTTTTGAGGGTATCAATGAATTGGTAATCAAATTAGTAGAAAATATAATGTTAATTGCTCCCTATGGTGTATTTGCTCTAATTGCAGATACAATAACTTCAATTGCGGGCAACAATATTAATAATGTTCTTGAGCTTCTTGGTGCATTAGCATTTTACATGTTTGCAGTGATTATTGGCTTGTTGATTCAAACACTTTTCACTTACTCACTTGTATTAAAAATATTCTCAAAAATGTCACTTAAGAAATTTTATCAAGGATTGGCCCCCGCACAGATTCTTGCTTTCTCCACAAGCTCTAGTGGCGCAACCCTTCCTGTAACAATGGAGAGATGCGAAGAGGAACTTGGCGTGTCTGAAGAGGTGTCTTCATTTGTTTTGCCACTTGGTGCTACAATCAATATGGATGGCACCGCGCTCTATCAAGCCGTTGCAGCAGTGTTTATAGCGCAAACTTTGGGTATGGATTTAAGCTTGGGTGCACAGTTAACAATTGTTTTGACTGCGGTATTAGCTTCTATTGGTACAGCAGCAGTCCCTGGCGCTGGTGTTATTATGCTAGTAATAATTCTGGAAGCAATTTCTGTTCCTAGCGCTGGAATAGCTCTTATTTTAGGTGTTGATAGAATTCTTGACATGCTTAGAACTGTTACCAATGTAACAGGCGATGCGAGCGTTGCAGTGGCAGTAGCGTCATCTGAAGGAGAACTTAAAAAATAATTTTCAATTTATTTTGAAATGGTTTTTGAAAATCTTAAAATTGAGCAGCTATTAAAAAATTCTTGTTATGATTTTTGAATTTCAGGATCTTCAACTTTTATCCTAGAGTCAAACTTCTGCTTCTAAAAAACAGGCCTTTCCTATTATGGATAAAGGAAGTTTGCTAGAACTAGAGAGCTCTACCGTGTTTATACGGATCCTGAAATCGATATTGTAGCAAGATAGAAAACCCCGATTTTTCGGGGTTTTTCATTTATCTATGACCGATTTTATTTTATTAATATGTTTAATTGGTCCTCTTATTTTGAGATGAATATGACTATCTAAATAAATTTTTTTAAGTATATCTACGCCTTTTTGTGAAAATGCTATTTCTTTTGGTCTTTCATAAGGAATATCAACTTCTAATGTTTCATAATTCTCATCGATTTTCTTTATTACCCTCTCCTTTAACGAATTGATTCGTAAACTTTTTTTTGATGATATATAAGCGGCATCAGGAAAACTCTTGTTTAAAAAATTAAACTTTGATTCATCTTTTATCTTGTCGATTTTATTCAAAACAATGATATGGTTTTCACTAGCTTGAATATCGTCCAACACTTTTGAAATTGTTTTATAGTGATCATTGATTGCTTTGCTCGAGGCATCAAGAACTATTAGTATTAGATCTGCGAAAACAACTTCTTGCAATGTGCTTTTAAAACTTGCTACTAAGTGGTGAGGTAATTTTCTTACAAAACCGACTGTATCGCTTAATAAAGCTGTATGGTTTTTATCCAATTTTATTTTTCTTATTGTTGTGTCTAACGTAGCAAAGAGCTGATCCTCAATGAAGACATCTGAACCAGAAAGGCACCTCATCAAAGTTGATTTGCCAGCATTTGTATAACCTGCCAAGGCAATTTTATACTGACCATCTCTTTTCTTTCGCTGTGTATCTCTTTCGTGATCAATCTTAATTAATTCTTTTTTAAGGTTTGAGATTCTAGTTCTAACGAGTCTTCTATCAACTTCTATTTGTGTCTCACCGGCACCAGCTCTAGTCCCTATGCCTCCCATTTGTCTTTCAAGGTGGGTCCATGCTCTTGTTAGTCTTGGTAATAAGTATTCAAGTTGGGCTAGTTCCACTTGCGTCTTGGCTTCCTTAGTTTTAGCGTGCTGTGAAAATATCTCAAGAATCAACGAGCTTCTATCTATTACTTTTACGCTTTTACTTAAATTGGAAAAGTTTTTTATCTGGGCTGGACTAAGCTCATCATCAAAGATTACAAGCGATACATTTACACTTTTTGCCTGCTCAATAATTTGTTTTGCCTTACCTGGACCAATGAAAAATGAGGGGTTAATCTTATTGAGTTTTTGAATAAAGCAATGAACTACATTGGCTCCAGCAGTTTCTGCAAGCAAACTCAGCTCATCAAGGTGTTCATCAACTTTTGTAACTGTCAAATTGCCATAAACTGCCCCAACCAAGAAAGCATTTTCAGCTAATGTTTTACTTTTACTATCAATCAAAGGTTAGCTTGCTTCTTTGCGGGCCTACTGATAACTGACTCAATCAAATAAAAGATAATAGCTAAGATAAGAAATAATCTCCACATGGATTGACCAAACCGGTTAGCTTTAATCTTCTCGGTTATCTGACCATCTAAAATTGTAATCATAGTATCGTTGAATTGACCTATTAGCTCATCAAGATCAGCTCTGATTTGTGGTGATTCAAATTTTGATAAGAATGTAGAAAATGAAGTATAATAATCATCTTCAAAATAAAGATCATAGGAGCCTAATTCACTTGTATTCTTTATTTCTATTTGCTCATTCTGATAGTTTGGTACAACAGTTATTTCTTTTTTTGATGGGGTAATGAGTTTCCATCTTTGATTTATTGATTCGTTAGGAATGTTTATTTTTTTGATTTGATCGATTAAAACTGGGGTGGTATTAAACTCATCTGTAGCTCCTAAAACTAGTGTTCTATGAATGAGCGGTATCAATAAACCTTTAAGTGCAAAATCATTCCATTTTAAATCAAGGGGGGATGTTAAAAAAAGAATCTGCCCATCATATGATTTTATCTCGCTAATAAATGAATCACCGTTATTCATCGATAAGATAGACTTGTGAGATTGATTTAATTTTACAAGATTGTACTTAAATATTTTAGGTAGTGATAATTCTGGCTCACGAAGGTTTAATTGGTTAAAAATTGGATTTTGACGGTCGACAATTTCAACAGTAAAAAAAGACTCCCCTTGGACGGATACAGTTTTTAAGTAAGTTGGAAGAAATAAATTTGACATTAAATCTTGATCTAATGATTGATAATTCTTACCACTAAACCATAAAATAGAACCACCATTTTGAAGAAATACTTTAATAGATTGAATAGATCTTGTGGATAGATAAGGCGGGTCAACCAATATCAAAACATCAGTCTGATCTAAAAATATAGCATCAATAGATTGCATTTCTTTAAGTTCGATATCTAAAAAATCTGATTCACCGTTTATCGATTCCAATACTGTTCTTATTAAAAATGAATCCTCAATATTTGATGTAATTACTTTGCAAGAAATTTGCTCAGGTATGTAAAGCTCAAATGTTTTTTTGTTGTCTAATCTAAACTCATCTTTGTCAATTTCAATACTCCCCTTAACAACGCCAGCTTTTGCAGGGTAAGATTCAAATTGATATTCTTTTATACTATTTAAACTAAAATTTGAAACAATTTGCCCAATGCGATTTTCATTTAGATATAGCTCTATAGGAATATTGTTTTTTTCAATCAAACCGCTGTTCTGGATTTTTGCCTTTATTTTTAAAAGTTGATTAGGCTGCTTGATTTGCCCGGTTGTTGAAATACTGCTTACTGAAAGATTGTCTCTTAAAAATTCATTTTTAGTTACATAGAATTGCCAGCTTTTATGAAATTCAGCAAAGCCAGATGGCGGTAAAGATTGAAAATCACTCAAGACAAAACATTCTTTATTAGGCAATTCATCTTCAATCGATTTTAATAGAGAATCTGTAAATGTCCATAAATTATCATACCCCATAGATTGAGAAACCTGCAAATTTTTAAAATCGAACTGCACACCTTCTTCTATGATGTCATCAAATATCATTTTTGGAGGGTTGGTTTGAAAAATCTTAAGTTGTGTAACACCATCAAAGCTTGAAAAGATAGATGGAAGTGTAGATAGATTTTTTTCAAGATGAGATAAGCTATTTTTATTTACTCCGAGGCTTGCAGAATTATCTATAATTACTACAGCTATTGATTCAGTTGAGCTAGCAACCCATGCGGAGTTCTTGTTTTTTTGAATTGGACCAGAAAATACCAAAACGAGACAGGCAATGATCAACATTCTCAATAAGACCAATAACCACTCTATTACTTTTAATTTTTTAATTGATTCGGTTTCTAATGACTTGAGATGAATAAGCGATGGAAACTCAACTGTTTTTGAGGTTCTTTTGCTGGCTAAATGAATTATTAGTGGAATGATTGTTGCAAATAAACCCCAAAGAATAGAAGGGAATAAAAAAGACATTAAATTATACCTGAGCTAATTGTCATTGCTGATGCTGAAAAAACAGGAATGCTTAAGTTATCATCAATTGGAATGGGGACAATTTCAATAATCATTGCAGAAAAGGCCCCAACTATAGAAACATAAAGGGGTAGTGAATTAAAATAAAAAGCAATGATAATACAAGGAAGTAGACCACCTAAAAAACCTTCAAAAGTTTTATTGAAAAATGCGACTTTTCCAAATTTTCTACCAACTAATGCTGCAAAAGTATCGCCTAGGCTCATAAAAACAAGTGAAAGAATCGCTATATTTTTTGGAAACAATGAAATAGTTAATAAAGAAGCTATCATCACCCAGGTAGCACCAGTAAGCTTACCTTTTATCTCGTGATTTCGTAGCATCTTACCAAAAATTTTGATGAAAAATATTTTAATAAAAGGGAATTTATTTCTTATTACATCGATAAAAAGAAACAGACAGGTCAACCCAAATAAAATCTTTAAAAAATCACTTTTATTTGGAAAAATATGCCAATAGCTCAAAGGAATGACCAGATTTAATAGATGTATTGCCTTGCGAACATATTCATGGGAGCTAATCATTTATCGTTTTGAAGCGTATCGAAAATATCTTGCAAATCTAGGATGCTCACTACCAGATTTATTTTAGCTGACTGCTCAAGAACTGTTCCAGGAATGATTGATTGATCTAAAACAGTGTACGGAACTAAATCTTCGTTTTGCTGATAGGATACCTTTCCTAATTTAAGTTTTGAATTTTTTAGCTTTTCTTTTGCATTATTTAAACTCAAACCAAAAAGTTGAGGGACTTGAAAAAAATCTGGTGGGAGACCCATGCTTACCGTCAACTGCAAGCCATAACCTTTTTTTATTTGATCACCAAATTTTGGAAATTGCCATGCCACTGTACCTTCTTGATAGTCAGGATTAAATTCGGTATAAATTGTATCAACATTTAAGCCTAATTGTTGAAGTGAAATTTCTGCGCTTCGTCTGGATTGACCTACTAGATTTGGAACATCTATCATTTTTTCAGCCTGAGCAATTTTTAGCTTGATTGTTCTACCTCTTTTGACTTTACTACCAGAGGTTGGATATTGATCGATTACTGTCTCAGGATCAACTTTTGATGTAAATAATGTATCAAAAACATCTCCCTTAAAACCCTCGGCACTCAACTCTCTAAGAGCGCGATCAATGCTTTTTCCCTGCAAGTTCATCACAATAACGCTATTGTCTTTGCGTATATAGAAAGGCATTATCAACCAATCAAACAATAAGAAAATCATCAAAGATGACAATATCAGAGCTATTGAAAAGTTTAATATTTTACTTAACATCTTCTTATTCTTGCTGCAAACATCCCGTCAACATTATCTCTGGGTGGAAAAGTTTCAAAGCAATTTTGTTCATTTATCCATTTCTTTGGAACAAAGCTTTCTGCAGATTCAAGTTTATAATTCGAATTCAATTTAAGAAACGAGCTGACTACATTCCAATTCTCTTGATACTCAAGCGAGCAAGTTGAGTAGACAAGAATACCATTTGGCTTTAAAAAACCTGACATATGTTGAAGAATTTTCATTTGATAGAAGGACATCTTTTTAGAGTCTCCTTTTTTTCTTCTCCATTTAATATCAGGTCTTTTTGAAATAACGCCAGTTCCTGTACAGGGAGCGTCTATGAGGATTCTATCGGCATTTGGAAATTCATCCTTTGTAGCATCTTTTAATTGCCACGAAATTGGAAGACTAAGATCTTTGCAGCGTTGTTTTGCCTTCAGAACCAAAGATTTGTTTATATCTGAAGAGTAAACTTTTGCCGATTCTTTGGTTTTATGGTAAATATAAATTGATTTTGTTCCAGGAGCAGCGCACACATCCAATACCACATCCCCTTTTTTAGGGTTTAAAAGTTCAACTATTGCACCTGAGGCGCGGTCTTGAATGAATACTTCGCCATTTGCATGGATAGAGCTAGAAATAATTTTTCCAAGCCCAGAATCAATTCTTAAGAAATTTTGTGAAAAGGGGCTTTTATGAAATTCTACTCCTAATTGGTCAAGCTTGTCTTTCAACATATCCATTGGCATATTTGTTCTAATATCCTGCAAAGAAGGTTTGTTTAAATGATCTAAAAGCTGTCTAGTTTTTAGATCTCCAAATTGAGCACTCCAATTGTCCACCATCCATCTGCTGAAAGATTTTTGAATAGCAAGGTCTTTGCTCTTCAAAATAGTTTGCTTTTCTATTTTTTTTGCTTTTCTTAAAACAGCATTAACCAAACCTGAAAAGTTGGTTTTTTTGACTTTTTTTGAGATGTTAACCCAAGAATTTACTACAGCATGGTCCGGTACAGATTCATCCATAAAAAATTCATAATAACCCAAACGTAGAATGCACAAAATTTCTAATGGTAATTTATTGATCGATTTATTAAGCGATGGAGCTATTAGAGCATCTAAATATTTCTTCCAGCGAATGACTTCATTTGACAAAACCATAGCTCGCTTTCGGTCATTTGAAGCAATGTTATTTTTTTTATAATAAGCATTTCTTATTGATTTTAGTTGCAGGTTGAAAGTCTCAAATTCAAATACAATCCTAAATGCATGATACCTAGCGCTATCCATATTAAATAAATTCAATGAGAGATTCTTTATTAATTCCCCTAACCCAGTCCTCAGCTTTCATAGCGCGCTTTCCTTCTGCTTGTAATAATAGAATTTTTAAAAAGTAATCTGAACACGATACAAATAATGATTCATTATCTATCCTTATTGTACCAGCATTTACTGATGACAGGTCTTTACGTACAATTGATTGTAATATTTTTATCCTTTTACCATTGAAAGTTGTATAGGCGCCAGGTGATCTATAAAGAGCGCGAATTTTTGATTGAACAGAGAATGCGCTTTGATTCCAATCAATTTGACAAATTTCTTTGGTTATTTTTGGCGCTTGTGAGGCTAATGAATTATTTTGAATGATCGGCTCAAAATCCTTTCTAGTAATTTCCTTTAGAGATTTAACAAGAAGTTTTGCTCCATTTAAGGATAATTTTTCTGAAAGACTTTCATAATTATCGGTGTTTTCAATTTCAATCTTGTCCTGTAAAATTAAATTTCCTTTGTCCACTTCAGGTATGATAAAAAAAGCTGTGTTTCCTGTTACCCTATCACCATTCATAAGAGCATATTGAATTGGAGATGCTCCCCTATATTTTGGCAGCAACGATGCATGAAGATTGATCGCACCAAATTGTGGAATATCTATTATATTTTTGGGTATAATTTTAAAAGCAACAACTATGATCACATCAGGATTTAAATCTTTAATCCAGTTGTAAACTGAAAGATCGCTTAAACTTTCAGGGGTATATAGATTTAAATTTAATTCTAGAGCTTTTTCACCAAGTGGAGATAGTTTTTTTTCTTTCTTCCGACTATTTCGTTTTGGGGGATCGCTTATAACTCCAACAATTTCATGATCTGAATCATTAAGCAAGTCTAATGATGGGCATGCAAAAGAGGGGTTACCCATAAAAACAATTCTCATTTAAGGACTCTACTAAAAATGAGATTTTTCAATTTTATCAAACACTAATTTTTTATTTGGAATTAGCTTTTGCTCTTGAAGCTTCTTTGATTGAATTGAGTTCTTTTTTTATTCCAATTTTCTCAACTTCATGAACGCGATCAATGATAAGATTTCCATTAAGATGGTCCACCTCATGCTGGATAACAGTAGCAAGCAGTCCATCAAACTGTTTTGAAAATTTTTTACCAGTCCTATCTTGAAAATCCATGGTGATTTTACTGGGTCTTTTTACATCTAATCGGACATTAGGAACTGAGAGACATCCTTCATTCAACCATGATTCACCTTCTGTTTCAGTAATCATTGGATTAATAAATACATGTATATTTTCGCCTTCCTCTTCAATATCGGATATATCAACAACGAATATTTGCAGATCTACATTTATTTGATTTGCAGCTAATCCAATCCCATTTTCTTCGTACATAGTATCAAACATATCATCAATAAGATCATCTAGATCATTAAAATCTCTTACTGGTTCACATTTTTTCCTAAGAAGTGTTCTGCCGTAATGGATAACCTCTCTAGCAGACACTAAGAACCGCTTTCAATAACTTCTGTTGGTTCGTCATTTCCAGCGCTTGCCAATGATGAGATTGAAGATCTATTTATTGTAATCTTAGTGCTGGAATCAACCTGTAATAATATGGCCCCACCATCTTTGCCTTTAAATCCGCTAATAGTACCGTGAATGCCTCCAATAGTAATGATTTTGTCACCTTTTTTTAATGCTTTAATCATTTCTTGTTTTTCTTTTTGCCGCTTTGCCTGAGGTCTGATCATTAAGAAATACATTATTGCTAAAATTAAGATAAAGGGGAGGTATGCCATCATACCAGCGCTTTGATTTGCTTGAAAAAATAATAGAAATTTCAATTTATACTCCAAATTTGATAGTAAAAATTACCCAGAATTAAAGGAAATAGATACTATCTTTCGGGCTTCAATTTAATCTCAAAAGTAGTGCCTATACCTGGTGAGCTTGATAGAATTTGAACTTTACCATTATGGATTTCTTCTACGATTCGCCTAACCAAAGAAAGGCCTAGTCCCCACCCTCCTTTTTTAGAACTAAAACCAGGCTTGAAAATATTCTTCCAATCTTTTTTTGCTATACCTGATCCATTGTCTGAAATTGTAATAAAAACGATATCTTCTTTTTTTTCCACACATAATTCTATATTACCATCAGATGATTTAATAGAATCAATTGCATTCCGAATGATGTTTTCCAGTGCCCAACCAAGCAAAACCTTATTACCCATCACGTTTGGTGCATCGACAATATTAACTTTGAGTAAAATATTATCACTCAAAGCTGGGAGTCTTTTTTTAAGATATTTAACTTGAGAATTGATCAAATCAGACAATTCGATCTTTTGGAGATTAGATTCGGTGCCCATTTGACTAAATCTATCGGCTATCTGTTCAAGTCGAGTTATGTCGGATGACATTTCCTTTGCTGCAAAAGTAGCCTGATCAGGGTGAGATTTAATTCTTTCCACCCATCCAAGCAATGCAGAAATAGGAGTGCTCAATTGATGAGCTGTTTCTCGAGACATTGACACTAAAAGCTGTCTTTTTTCATTGTCAGTGATTGAGTTGAATCCTAAAAACCCAACTAGGATAAAAATTGATACAATTGCAATTTCAATAAATGGCAACCATTGAAGTTTTTGAATGAGTATTGAATCTCCATAATGAAGAAATCCCAAAACGAAAGTCTGATTAGCTTGGGCATCAAAATATTTAATTGGAATTGGATCATTGATTCGATCCATAGAAATCAGAATTTCTTTTAACCCATCCAAGCTCTGACCGTTTGCAAGATTTTTAGAATATAGTGGTGTATTTTGCGAATCTGAATAAATGATTGGAAACTTTACTTTTTTGATGATCTCATCAAATACAAATCCAAGATTTGCGTCTGTTTCTTCATTAATTGTTTTTGCGATTACAGACGCATATATTGAGACGACTTCCCTATTGTCTTTTCGAAGTTGAGAGACTATAGAGTTTGAATAATAAACAGTTGAAGCAGCAATTAGTAGAGCAAAAAGAAAAATTCCTAGTTTAATTTTAGTTGCTTTGGAATACTTCATTTTTTGTTTGTCTTTTTAAACCTATTGCAATCAATCCCAATGAAACTAGAGTACACATAATAGAGATCAATAAACCACGGTTAAATGATGTTTTATCATAAATGAATTCTACAGTATGACTTCCTTTTGGGATTCTAACTCCCCTTAGCAAGCCATTCACTTGCAATGTTGTAACGGGATTACCATCAACATACGCAATCCATTTTTTTGGATAAAAGATCTCGCTCAGGACTAAAAACTGGTCTTCAGTTGATTCTGTAGATAAAGATATTTTATGAATTGATTTTACAAAAGAAGTGATTTTTCCAAGGGTATTTACTTTGAAATCAATAGGATCATAAATAAACGCTTCATCTCTTGGATCAAAACTTGGATCAGTGATTTTTTGCCAAATATTTTCTTTTTTTGCCACTTTTAAATCCTTTATAAACCAGGCTCTGGGTAAATAATTATCAAGCCTGTAAACAGCAGTTGGCATCTCTCCTCTTGAGAGGCGTAATGAACCTTTTTTTACAAGTGAAAGCTCAGGGTGAGCGATTTGCTGAGCATCGGGGACAAGAAGATATTTAGCATTAAGCATTTTGAGAACTGGAAAAACCCCTGCATTCTGCGTATTGATTAATAAATCATTATACACCTTAAGTTTTGCAGGATGGTAGCCTCCAATGGACTCAAGGCCAAACGCTGCGAAGCGCGACTCACCAAAAAGTTGGCCAGCTGGGTATATCC
>CEPB01043975.1_pt1 | contig 12540 bp, 17 predicted proteins | sample 530611 | NCBI WGS metagenome assembly CEPB01 (sample SAMEA2620672, study PRJEB7988) | marine metagenome | isolation source: saline water (ENVO:00002010), including
CACTGGAATTGACAGGTAACGGCACAGGTGGGGTCACAATCAGTGGTTTCACATTCCCAACCTCCGACGGAAGTAGTGGACAATTCATGACAACAAATGGATCAGGCCAACTGTCATTTGCCACAGCAGGTGTTTCATTGAATCATACCTCAATAGCAGATGCCAGTGTCAGTGTCAGTAGTTCAGCCACAACAAACCTAGACACTTTTGCCAAAGCAACATTTAGAAGTGCCAAATACTTTATCAGTGCTGTTGATGCCACAAACGGCAGACACGAAATAGTTGAAGCCAATGTAACCCATGATGGAACAAATGCGTATGTGGCCACTTTTGGGTCAACTTCTAGTTCCGCTACAGGATTGACTGTGTTCAGTGCAGACATAAGTGGCAGTGATGTGAGATTACGAGTCACAAACATATCAGATAATGCCACAGTTTTTAAATTTCAAAGAGTTGCAATTAATGTGTAACAATTACATTCGGTTTATAAAATCTAGTATAAATAATAGCAAATGGCAAAGCAAACAATCAACATAGGTTCAAGTGCAAACGACGGTACAGGTGATCCGTTAAGAACAGCATTTGATAAAATCAACGATAACTTTAACGAATTATATGGTGCAGATGATGATGCAACAAATTTTGTGGTTGAGGACACAACACCGCAACTAGGTGGTGACCTTGACGTCAACGGCAAAAGAATTACGTCTGCTAGATCCAATGAAGATATTATTTTATTACCAAACGGAACAGGTGGAGTAGTAGCGTCAGCAGTAAGAATTTTTGGCACTACAATCAGTGCAGATGATTCATCATTGATCACAGTGGCAGAAGGCTTACAGATTAATGGTGCTACAAATATGAGTGGTGCTTTAACAGGAACTTCAGGCAGTTTCAGCACAACTTTGGGTGTAACTGGAGCAACAACATTATCAAGCACACTTGCGGTAACAGGAACAAGCACACTCACAGGCGCATTGACGGTGAACGACAGTGTGACAGCCACAAGTTTAACCACAAACACAATTTCATCAAATGGAACTAATGCTGATCTTTCAATTCAACCAAGCGGTACAGGTGACGTTTTAATCAGTGCTTTAAGAGTAAACGGAACAACTTTAGATTCAAGTGATTCTTCAAAGGTAACCATAGCAGAACCGGTGGACATCACAGGAGCCACAAGTGTTGCAGGCTTATTGACAGCGGCTGGAGGGTTTAAACCGGCCATACACACATTCACTGCCACAGATTCAATCACAGAAACTGAACATGCAGGTAGAACTTTACTGTTAGGTGAAGTAGGTGGAAATGCCAATGTAGTACTAACATTGCCTGATGCGTCCGGTTCAGGTAACATTTATCATTTCATAGTCAGTGTAGCCATGGGCGGATCAACAACTTACAAAATTCAGGCACCTGATGCAGACAACACATTCGCAGGACAAGTGATGTATCTTGACGAAGACGGTACCGCAGTTACTTCATTTCCAACAGTGGCGGCATCAGACACAGTAACACTCAACAGCGGCACACAAGGTGGCCTAGTAGGTGACACAATCACATTCATTGACATAGCCACAGACAAATACGCTGTTTCAGGCCAAATGAGGGTAGCGGCAGGCGCCAATCCAGCAACTCCATTCAGTGCTGACGTTTCATAATAGTCCGTAAATTACCATAAATACCACGAAGGAGTAAGTTTTTTATGTCAACACCGGTGTGGACAACCACAGCAGGTAAAATTGCGTCTATTGACGAACAAGCGGCATTTTCAGTGCAACTGGAAGCCAACACGTCCGATAGTACGACTATTGCTTACTCTCTATTATCAGGAAGCCTACCTTCAGGAATGGAACTTACTTCAACAGGCTTACTGACAGGAATTCCAGCCGAGGTTTACAAAAGAACCAGATACACCTTTGTGGTTCGTGCCACGGCTGGAACACAAATTACAGATAGAACTTTTTATCTTGACGTAGAGGGCGCAGATGCTCCAGTTTTTACCACTGTGTCTGGACAGATACAAATTGAAGACAGCACCAGAGCAGATCTTTATTGGATACTCGATGGGGAAGAAATAGGTTATCAATTACAAGTCACTGACTCAGATACTAGAGCAGGACAAGAACTTCAATTCGAAATAGTTCAAGGTTCATTACCACCTGGAGTCAGTATGAGTTCAAGTGGATACATTTCTGGGATAGTGCAACTTTTGCCAACAGATCCTGCCCAAACTAGAGGTGGTTATGACAATTTGCTTGGCGCATACGATGACGAAGTTTATGATTACACTTTGAACACTATAAGCGTCAGTAAAAACTATGACTTTGTAGTCCGAGTATCAGATGGCACATCTGCTGTTGAACAAAACAACAGTATATTTGTATACAGTGCAAACTACTGGAGGGTATCTAATTCTGAGATCACTATAGATAAAGACAACATCAACGGCATTCCGTTGACTATGGATCAATTTGCACAAACAATGGACTTCACAGCGATAAGAAGACCAGTGTTTACGACAGGAGGCGATCTTGGAACTTTCAGACATGATAACAATGTTGCCATTGCAATTGATGTAAGTGATTTTGATCCGCTTCAGAATGATCTAGAATATACAATACAAGCCGGTTCATTGCCAACTGGACTTTCAATTAATATCAACACAGGAGAAATAAGCGGCCAATTAGCACCACAATCTGCTGTTGAGACAGATTTTGAATTTACTATTAGAGCAAATAGAACAGTCAATACCGATGACAGTTCCGTCACTAACGTGTTCACTGATAAAGTGTTCACAATGAAAGTAATTGGTGAGATTGATATTGGTATAGCATTTACAACAGACACTAATGTTGGCACTCTACACGCAGATCAACCTAGTACCTTAGGAGTGGTTGCCGTAGCAGAAAACACAAATAGAGTACTATCTTACACAGTTACAGCAGGCTCTTTACCGCCTGGCATAACATTATCTGAACAAGGTAACTTGTTAGGAACTATAGATCCCGAAGACTTTTTAGATAGCACACGCACCTTTACATTTACAGTCAGAGTAAGCGATCAATATCAAGATGCGGCCACTTCTAAAGAATTTAATGTCACTGTGGATATTCCACTGACAACAATAAGATATGGAAATTTACAAGGCGAAGCAACCAGTTTAATAGATCAAAATATTTTTTATAATTTAGCACAAGATCCATCGATTAACAGCACTGAAAATATTTACAGAACCGAAGATGAAAATTTTGGATTTAAATTGAAACCTGAGATGTTAATGCTGTCAGGATTGGAAGCACAAACATTGAAAATATTCCAGCAACAGATGGATCAAAATCATGCACCAAAAACCCTATATTTTGGAGATATTAAAACAGCAAGAGCAGTAGAAGATGGTACAACCAAATACGAAGTTGTATACCTTGAGATAAAAGATAGATTAGTAAACAATTCTGGAAGTGCAATTAGTAGTGCTATTAATGTAAGAACGGATATTGAGCAACCTATGTTGGGACCTAGAGCAGGATCATCTAATCTCACAGCGGATGCCAATGAAGTTAATGTGACCACCGGAGGTGGATTAAGTTTTACAACATCAGGATCAAAAATAAGGTTTGTTAATCCACTAACATCAGACATTGATTTTGTGTCCACTCTGTTTCCAAATGCAGTAGAAAATATGCGTAATCGGATGAAGAGTCTTGGACATAAAGAATACACATATTTGCCTTTATGGATGAAGTCAACACAAATAGGGGATCTAGCACCTTTGGGATTTGTGTTAGCAGTTCCAATTTGTTATTGTAATCCTGGCAAAAGTGCTTTGGTAAAGAAAAGAATAGAAGACAAAAACTTAGATTTCAAAAAAATAGATTTCATAATAGATAGATATCTTATATCAAGAAGTAAAGTGACGCCTACAAAGTTTACTGCTGACGGAAGCACAACCACTTTTGTGTTAGATGAATTAGTACACGACGAAGATATTTTAGTAAAAGAAGGCGACAAAACTGTTTTTGTTGGTGAATGTGTCAAAGCATCTGGCTTTAGGGGAAAAATTAAACCAACAGCGGACTTCATAACCAGAAGTGCTGATCACGAATTTGGTATTGAACTGTCTCATGATATACCTAATGAAAAAACAACAATAACTTTTGTAAAAGAAACTCCGGCTAACGGAACAATAATAACAGTCAATAGATCCGACGCTAAATATTTGAAATTTAAGAATAAAGGAATATTTTAATGGCTAGTAAAATTGAAACAAACAATATTGATGGAACATATCCTGTAGCAGGACAAGACAACAGTAGTCAAGGAATGCGTGATAATTTCACTGCTATTAAAACTGCATTTACAGAAGCCAAAACTGAAATTGAAGATTTGCAAACAAACAAAGCCAATTTAAATGCTGAATCTGATTTTACCGACAATATTATAAAAAGAGCAGTTCTTAAAGACACATCTGCAACTGTCTTTGCTCATGGCACAGTTTCAGGCATAGTAAATTTGAATCATGAAAACGGTCATTACCAAACCATGACCACTAGTGGGGCAATCTCTCTCGGGTTTATAAATTTTCCAACTAGTGGAGAACTAGGCAGAATTATTTTAGATATAACATATAACGCAGTAGCAGACACACTTACCATACCATCTAGTGTAATAGTATCTGGTAATGTAAGCGGTGGTGATGGCAGTTCAGACACAATTACTGCACCAACTTCGGGTAGATATCTATATGAGTTTATGTCGCCTGATAATGGCACAACAATTTTAATGCACCAGTTAGGAAACAACTACATCTAATAGGAGGTAGTAATGTACTTTCATCCATTACAAGAAGAAATAGGCAACATGTCAGACGAAGACATTTCAAAACGTATCAAAGAGTTGTCTCGAAAAGTTGCCATAGCCAGACGTGGACGTAATCCAGAACTGCTGGCAAATCTACAACAGGCCTTACTGACATATCAAGATGCTATACGCCAACGCAGAATTGAAAGTTGGCACGAAAACAGAAAAAAATTACGTAACGAACCAGATCTTGGCGATTTGATCAACATAGAGTAGTAAGTATTTGTGATGGCAAATACATTCACGTGGCGTACCAAATACAAATCAATTATAATTGTTGACGGAGAATTATTTCAAAACGAGTACAGTGTAAAACTTTATCTTACTCCTTACACAGCAGATCTACAAGAGCAAACAAAATATTTTGACAGATTAAAAAATTTATTTGAACAAATTTTTGCAAATACAATTACAACATGGAGGCAGGAACCACTCTATCATCTTTTAAAAGAGTCATCGTCAAATAGATTTATTGAATTACCAAAACCTCCCTATGATCAAATTATGGCCGCAGTGAATTTTTGCAAAGCAAATACCATAATGGATGGAAAAATATTGATAAACAAATTGGAATTGAGCAGTTGGCAAGGCGACGGTATTACCTATTCGGTTGACAAAGACAGTAAAGAACTGTTATTATTAGACACTGCCAATTGGTTCTCAGAAAAGTTTGCAAACTTTGATCCTTGGTGGTTAAGACCAGACACAGCAACATATGATCAAGAATTGGACAAAGGCATCTACACAGGACACTTCAGTTGGACCAAAAACAAAATACCAGTTGACAAACGCCACGAAGACCATGCTAAAATATTTGAATTCAACCCAAAGGTTTTAGATGGCGGCAAAGATAAAAACAAATGATTATGGTGATGTTATATTCACTGAGCAAGACGCAATAGATTTACTTTACACAGATCCTGAGTTTGATATTTCTAAATTGTTTTTTGCGGACACTGAACAGTATAAAACAAGTATTAAAGACTTAGGCATTGATTTACCAAATATTAATACAGTGCCACACAGAGAGTCACTGACTGAATTTGATACTAAGAACATTAACAGTTGGCACATGCCAGAAAAATACTACAAAATAAATGTTCTGCAATGGTTGTTGGACAAGTGCCAAAATGACGAAGAGAAACTAAGAGTACAGCACGAGTATGATCTGTTTGAGCAAAAAAGTTTTATCAAAGTGTTGCAATTTTTGATATACTTTGTTGACACACTGAGAGCCAACAATGTTGTATGGGGTGTGGGCAGAGGATCAAGTGTGGCCAGTTTCTGTCTTTTTTTGATAGGAGTACACAAGATAAATCCGTTGTTGTACAATTTGGATCACCGTGAATTTCTGCGATGATAAGTAAATGAGTAATAGGAGTATATTATGGTAGCAAGAGCACCCAGAAAAAAAATGTATAGAACAATGCAAGGCAAGATGATTGACATTGAAAAATTAAGAGCGGCCAATGAGGACACAAGAGCAATTGGTAATATGAATGTTAATGCAAGAGGCGACGAACTAGGTATCAAAGGACAAATTGTTCAACCAAAAGCAGAAGTAATGAAGAAATACTATGAGGCACCTCGTGGTAAAGTTGACGACACACCAACTAGAAACAGAGCACCTGCACCGAGTAAAACTCCACCAGCACCTACTCCACAGGCAAAAGCAGTTGAAACCAAACCTGCTCCAACACCGAGAGCAACTAAACAAGTCAAGCCAAAACAGACTGCCAAAAAAGGCATTGATGCGGCATTGGACGGAATAGAGTAACACACATGAAAAACACAATACTAGCACTAACAATTTTATTATTTGCATCTGCTTGTTCAATCAAAGATCCAAGACTGTCATTTGGAAAAAAATGTGAAGTCAACGACAACAAAATTACATATTCATATGTTTGGTTCTATGACAAACAAAAGGGCCTGCCAGCCACAAAAGAACAATGTGCGGCTCTTGACGAAGTAGAATAAATTCGCTATAATACTTCTATATGGGACAAATAGAAGACTTACAACAAAAAGGTTTTGGAACACACGGTGGTAAACAAACCGTTATTGATTACGATATCACACCGTTGAAAAAAAGAGTGTTGGTATCACACATGCATTTTGGAGAAACCAAAACAGCAGGTGGTTTGATTATCCCTGATGATGACGGGACATCACAAGGTGTACATCCGCGTTGGGCCAAAGTTTATGCTGTAGGTAAACAACAAGAAGATGTGAAAGTAGGCGAATGGATTATGGTCGCACACGGTAGATGGTCCAGAGCATTCAAGGTGGCCAAAGGTGGTGTAGAACTAGAAGTTAGAATGATTGACGAAAATGACATCTTACTAACCTCCGAAGAAGAGCCTGCACACAACAGAAAACAAGCAGGTTACATCAACACTGGCGGAATGAAACAGATGACGGCACTGCCAGGTAATGACTAAAAAAATACTATTTTTAGGTTGTAGCAATCTAGCAGACGATAATCAAAAACCAAACAAAGAACAAATCTGGAAAGATGTTGTTTTTGGACAAGACACAGACATTGTGAATTTGTCTTGGTGGGGTGTGGGCAATCAATTTATATTTGGGAATTGTGTAGACTTTGTCACAGATAACAAAATCGATTATGTATATGCACAATTTACAGGATTGGCAAGATTTGATATACCTGCTAATGACAATTATGCTATTCCAGATTATGATTACTGCATTAAAACTTACAAACGAAGATATTTGTGTTCAGGTGGCAAAACAGGCAGTTGGACTGGCAATGATAGAACAAATGAAATTTTTATGCCTTGCTACTTTAATGATCAAGAATATGAACACGTGGCAAAAGAAAGTATTCAAGCAGTGGCCAGCACATTATGGTTTTTAAAACAACAAAACGTGCCACACAATTGGACATTTTTTTATGACATCACTAATCCTGCTACTTCAGATCAAGAATTATATGATGGCAAGGTTGAAGTCTTTCCTACTCTATTGGACAAAACAAATTGGATAGATAAAGACCCGCATTCATATTGTGCTCAACACAACGGGTTACAGCAGGACGGATGCCATTTCCTAAACAGTGTATATAAGGATTGGGTGATATCTATAAAAGATCAAATAAATTATGAACGGTAAAGAACACACTTGTTATGTTTGCAGTGCAAAGTTTTTTAATGCTGTGTATTGGTATGACAACATACATGACGACGCCGGTGACAAAAGGATAATAAGACCATTTTGCGGTTATGTGTGTGCTAACAAATACAGAGACACAACAGATGTCAACAAACTACCACCAAGACCCAAACCGTGGCCACGTGGTGATCAATGGCAAGTGATACAAGATATTGATTATGTAGAATATGAAACAGACTAAAATTGAAAGAGTAAGTGTAAATGTTGATAAGTTGGTCACTATGGCAGAACTTGGCCTAGGCGCAGAACGTCCTCTAAACAAAGAAAAAAGAGGTTGGATCAATAAACTGGTCAAAGATGATCTACCTTTTGATCCTATACTTGTAACACGTATTAAAGATTCCGGTTACTACCTATTGACAGACGGTTGGCACAGAGTACAAGCCGCCAAGAAAAAGAAAGAGCGTTCCCTTGATGCGCTGGTTATTCCGGCAGACGTAGGATTAAGTATGGCAAAAGCAAACAAAATACTGCGTGACATAGACAAAGAATATGGATACAAACTAGAATGTAGCGATCTCATTGGATTATGGGCCACAAATCATCCAGCAGACTACACAGTTTTTGACCTCGACACTGATCAAAGTGAAGATTGACAATCTATTAATTTGTGTTATAATTTTCATATGCGTATAGGTTTTTGTTGTAAATGGCTTAACGATCGATCTGAATTTGGAGGAATGAAAGTTAATGCCAAGGACAGAGAATTGAACGGTCGATCAACCACAATGCGTTGGCTGAGAGAACATCCAGAAGACGCTGAACAAAGACAATGGGACATTATGAATCATAATGCAACAGCGGCACGTAGGCTGATCGAACGTGTTGGTACACTGCCACCGCAACGTAGAATGGTGCGCCTTGGTAGTGAAATGCTACAAGGATACACTGAACCAGGCTGGATCAATTGGTGGCAACAGCCTCACATACAAAGACATCTAGAAAGAATTTTCCAACCTGTTGGTGATATGGCACGTAAGTTAGATGTGAAAATAAGTTTCCACCCTGGACAATTCTGTGTGTTGAGCAGTGAAACAGAACTTATTAGACATCGTAGCATAGATGAATTTGAATATCACGCAGATATGGCTCGTTGGATGGGATTTGGCAAAACATTCCAAGATGGTTGCAAAATTAATGTGCATATTTCAGGCAGACGTGGACCGCAAGGCATTATAGATGCACTTCCAAAACTCTCGCCTGAGGCAAGGAATTTGATCACAATCGAAAATGACGAAATGGGTTGGGGACTTGATGCCAGTTTAGAATTGGAAAAACACTTGGCACTGGTAATGGACATACATCATCACTGGATAAGAGATGAAGAATATATTGATGCTAATGATGACAGAGTCAAACGTGTTATAGACTCGTGGCGTGGACAACGTCCTACTATGCACTATTCTTATTCCCGAGATGAGCACTTGGCAGTGGCAAATTTAGGTGACAAGACACACACAGAGATGCATGATATTAAGATGTTGTTGGAACGTGGCTGTAAGAAACAAAAACTGAGGGCACATTCAGATCTATTACCAAACAGAAAAGTAAATGATTGGGCACTGAGTTTCAGAGAAAATTTTGATATTCAGACAGAGGCCAAAGGAAAAAACATGGCCGCCGAACAATTATATAGACAATGGGTTGAAAATACTATAATATAGTAAACTTAACAGGAGAATATATGAAAATACTATGCGTATTGTATGACGACCCTAAAGGCGGAATGCCTGAGAGTTATCCACTTACGGATCTCCCTAAGTTAGAGAAGTATCCAGATGGCATGACGCTACCATCACCAAAAGGCAGAGATTTCAATGCAGGTGAATTGCTAGGTTGTGTGTCGGGCGAACTAGGACTTAGAAAGTTCTTAGAAGATGCAGGACATGAATTAGTTGTGACTTCTAGTAAAGATGGTGACGACTGCGAAGCCGACAAACACATTGTTGACGCTGACGTTGTTATATCACAACCTTTCTTTCCTTACTATCTCACAAGGGAAAAAATAGAAAAAGCAAAAAACCTTAAAATGGCTATCACGGCAGGTATTGGATCTGATCACGTGGATTTACAAGCGGCTATGGACCACAAGATTGATGTTGTGGAAGTGACCTACTGTAATTCAAGATCAGTTGCAGAACACATTGTCATGATGATCGTTTCAATGGTCAGAGACTATCACAACCAACACAGAATAGTAAATGAAGGTGGTTGGAACATTGCTGACGCAGTACAGAGAAGTTATGATGTGGAAGGAATGCACATCGGTACAGTTGCCGCAGGTAGAATAGGACTTGATGCTTTGAGAAAAATGAAACCATTTGATGTACATCTACATTACTTTGACAGACACAGATTACCTGAAGCAGTGGAGAAAGAGTTAAATCTTACTTTCCATGAATCAGTTGAGTCAATGGTCAAAGTGTGTGACGTTGTGACAATCAATTGTCCACTACACCCAGAGACAGAAAACTTATTTGATGCAGAAATGATAGGCAAGATGAAAAAAGGTGCCTACATTGTAAACACTGCGAGAGGCAAGATCTGTAACAGAGAAGCCATCGCTGACGCATTAAAGAGTGGACAACTATCTGGCTATGCAGGAGACGTTTGGTTCCCACAACCGGCACCAAATGATCACGTTTGGAGATCAATGCCAAACCATGGTATGACACCACACACATCAGGAACATCACTATCAGCACAGACAAGATATGCTGACGGTGTCAGAGAGATACTAGAGTGTTTCTTTGACGGCACACCAATTAGGAACCAATACCTAATCGTGCAGAACGGTGAACTTGCTGGCATGGGTGCTCACAGTTACAGTAAAGGTACTGCAACAGGTGGCTCAGAAGAAGCGGCAAAATATAAAAAATAAAAAAGTTGTACCCGGTGTATGCTGGGTACCACACTAAATTATGACAAAAGAAGAATATAAAAAGTTAAATGATAAAATTGATCGATTGCAAAACACAGTAGACAAGTTATCAGAATCACTTTATAAACATATTAAATTTATTGACAGCACATACGAGGGACTTAAGAATCCAATTGCCGCGGCAAGAAAATGGTTTCGTAAATGAAGAAATTGTTTCACTTTATTGAACATATTTCTTTATTACATGCCCCGGCATATTTTCTTGCATTAGTAGGTGCAATTCTGTTATTATTAACATTAGTATTATGAAAGAACTTTGGGTAGAAAAATATAGGCCAAAAACATTGAAAGAGTATGTGGTGCGAGATGAGGCACAACGTAAACAAATTGAATCTTGGATAAAGGAAAAAAGCATACCACATCTGCTTTTATCAGGTGCTCCTGGCGTGGGTAAAACTACTTTAGCCAAAATGCTTTTCCATGAACTGGATGTCAGTGGCTATGACATCTTAGAAATAAATGCTTCACGAGAAAATTCAGTTGATACTGTTAGAGAAAAGATCAATAACTTTGTACAGATTATGCCTTTTGGTGCATACAAATATGTGTTGTTGGACGAGGCAGACTACATGAGTCCAAACGGACAAGCGGCACTGCGTGGTGTGATGGAGGCGTTTCACACTTCTGCAAGATTCATATTGACATGCAACTATCCCAATAGAGTGATACCTGCACTGCATTCAAGGTGCCAAGGCTTTCATATGGAAACAATTGACAAAACAGAATTCACAGCAAGAGTGGCAGAGATATTGATTGCAGAGCAAATGGAACAGGACATAGACACGCTGGACACTTATGTAAAAGCGACATATCCTGATCTGAGAAAATGCATCAACATGGTGCAACAGAATTGCAGAGATGGCAAACTTATGCCGCCTGCTAGTGGCGACAGCGGACAACAAGATTATAGATTAGAAATGGTAGAATTGTTCAAACAAGGCAAAATTAATGAAGCAAGAAAACTTGTTTGTAGCCAAGCACGTCCAGAAGAATGTGAAGAAATTTATCGTTGGCTGTATGATAATCTTGAGATCATATCAAAAGACGAGGATGCTCAGGACAAAGCAGTGCTGATAATCAAACAAGGGTTAGTAGATCATTCGTTTGTTGCTGATCCAGAAATTAATCTTGCATCTGTCATGATCAAACTGGCCAGGTTACAGAATGGGTAAAAAACACGCTAAAAAAAGATTCTTCTGTGTGAAGTACACAATGAAGCCAGATAAAAAATTTGATGAATTAGTTACATTGTCCAAAAAAAAGATTGGTCCAACCAGAGTCTTAGACTATAATATTGTGCTTGACCTCATAAACGAAGAAGTTGTAAGAGCACATATGCCAGGACTCACCGAAGTGTCCTATGACAGATTATATCAACACTATCGTCAGCACTATGCTGATGCAATAGATAATTTTATCAAAAACTAATTACACCACATCCGCATAGCGTCTTTGAAGCATGGCAGTTTGTCTTGCTTTCCATAGTTTCATAATTACACGTCTGCGTCTTCTATCCTTCTGTTTGCGTATTTTCAACCAATTTT
>CEPB01052840.1_pt1 | contig 12495 bp, 18 predicted proteins | sample 530611 | NCBI WGS metagenome assembly CEPB01 (sample SAMEA2620672, study PRJEB7988) | marine metagenome | isolation source: saline water (ENVO:00002010), including
AGCTAGTCCATGCCCTGCACCGTGCGTCCAAGATTATAATTATTCCAGCCAGCAGTCTGAGAAAAGAGATAGCCCAGCTGCCGCCACAGGAAGGCAAGCCAGGTGAAGAAGACTAAGCTAACGCCAGACCCAGTGCGTGACCCTCCAGTAAAGTCTGGGGGCAGCTACCAGTGTCCTGGGCCACATATGATTATGCCAGCCAGGGCATACGGTGATGATAGATTTAATCAGTATCCAATGACGTTCAGGGCATTCGCTATTTGTTGCAGCCATGCCAACAGCTGGACAGGCGTATTCTTTCCCAACCAACTTTACATAGCCAATGTATTGCAGTGCAGTCAGCAGGCAGTGTCGCAGCATATGCGTAAACTACTAGACTATGGATACATTGAGAAACTACGCAATGCAGATGTAAGGCGCAGCTATGGTAAACGTGGCGCACTGTGGCGTGTCATCTATGACCCAACAAAGACACTGGATGATTGTATCGCTGGACAGCCAGCACAAGACCGTGACCCTGAGATAGAGGCAGAGATAGCCAAGCATACTATGAATGTCGCAAAGACTGGGGCCAGGGATAAAAGCATAAAGGCTGTGGATAAAGAACAAGTAAACAAGACACAGCTTGTACAAGGTGCAGCTAGTAATACTGTCAATGGTCATGCAGTTAACAAGCCTGACCTTGTACTAGATAACAAGGCCCAGCTAGTAAATAACTCTATTAAATTAACTAGTATAAATACTATAGGGGAAATTAAAGAAATAGATTGTAGGAAGCTGTGCAACGGTTATGGCGAGATACTGCAAGGTAAGTATGGCAAGCCATGGAGTTATGACATGAGGCAAATGCAGATAGCCAAAGAGTTACTGCAAGCTGGCTATACCCTGGAGACATTCCTGGCAGATGCAGCTGGTGTAATAGAATGGAAGCATAACAAGAACCAGCAACCACCATACAGCTTGCAATACTTCATGAGTAGAAAGGTATCACAAGAGAAAGCTAAGACTGGTAAGGATGTAAACGATATCATCAAACAGATGAGTAACAAGATGAGATTACGATGATACAAATCCCAAAGGAACCATCAGGTTTTGTAAACTCCCAGAGAATGGCATGGGGGGTATCGCAAAAACACTGCATTGAAATGGCGCAGAATGCAGGCGTAGCAACGGTTTGCGCCACAAAATCGACCCCATCCTCCCCCCACCCTGCCCTATACGTTAGGGGGTTTCACAAAAATATTTTGGGGTTTTCGTTAAAAAGGAAGGCACACTATGAATGTAGATAAAATGTTTGATGTTGTTCAGCCAAAAGAGACTGACAAGATTGGAGATGATGGCAAGCCAGTAACACGCTGGCAGAACCTGGGCATTGCTTTTGAGAAGGAAGGCAAGATAACTGGGATAAAACTTGAGGCGTTACCATTACCTGATAAGAACGGTGAGGTATGGATACGTTTGTTTGAGAAAAAGAAGAAGGATGATGGAGGTAATCAGCCATGGTAATCAAGACTGTAAAAAAGCTATGGCAGGGCAAGTATGTCTCTGTCAGAGACTATGAGGTTGAGAAGGCTATAAGGAAGGGCGGCATGAGGATTAAGCACGGCAAAGACCTGATGCAGCTGACTGTTGCGGAATTGCAACAACTAAAACCGACAGGCAACATCATGCAATCTAAATTTGGAGGCACCTATCAGCTGGTGGATATCACGTTTAAGCCGCTGACAGAGCATCCTGACCAGGGGAGATTGATATAATGGCAAAGAGGGTGGTGCCGCCTGTAGGTAGGTTTGGTGGCGTAGGTGAGATAAGGAAACGTCTGCGCGGCTCCCAAATCATCTACGATAATCGTGACGGCCTAGCAACAGAGATGCTGGGCATAGCGAAGGCAAAGGTAACTGATATCTTTGATTGGAATGGTAAGAAGTTAGAACTGAAGGATGCTAAGGATATTCCTGACCATGCTTTAGCTGCCATCAAGAAGATTAAGATTACCCCCACCCAGTCTGGTGAAGATGTCATTGAGGTAGAACTATTGGATAAGGTGAGAGTGTTCCAGCTTCTGGCTAAGTCGGCTGGCCTGCTGGACACTGAGAAGGATGGAGACAAGCCTGCCGTTGTAGATATCCAGATGGTGATGCCTGAGGGGGATGCAGATGAAGAAAAATAAATATGAATATTTGTTGTGGAACGTCTACCACACAATCCTGGCGATTTTGTTAGCTGGGCTTTTGATAATAGAACTATTGGAGTTTATGGGATATGGAGCAAGATAGGGCAGTCACTAAGCTAGACTTTAGCAGCAGTCCAACTGTAGCAAAGTTTATGCGTTCAAAAGGTTTCGTGCGAGGGCTGATGGGGCCAGTAGGAAGCGGCAAGAGTTATGCCTGTTGTGCAGAACTTTGGCGCAGGGCCGTCCAACAGAAACCCTCGCCCAGGGATGGTATCAAATACTCTAGGTTTGCGATAGTCCGAAATACGCATCCCATGCTGAGAACGACAACGCTGAAGACCTGGCTTGAATTGATGCCTGAACATATCTGGGGCAACGTCAAGTATGCACCGCCCATCACTCACCACATTAAGTTGCCCAGTAAGGGTGATGCTGCTGGAATAGATATGGAGGTTATATTCTTAGCCCTAGATGACCCAAAGGACGTTCGTAAGCTGCTGTCATTAGAATTGACAGGGGCATGGGTCAATGAGTGTCGAGAACTGCCTAAGGCGGTGATAGACGGCCTTACACACCGTGTCGGACGTTATCCTACCCAGAATGATGGTGGGCCAACCTGGCATGGCGTTATCCTCGACAGTAACCCCTGTGATACAGACCATTGGTATTATAATCTGGCTGAGGGCAAGGATAGACCCAAAGGTAAATATGCCTGGGAGTTTTTCAAGCAGCCGCCAGGTGTACTGGATATCCCTGTCACTGAAGTGCCAGAAGATATGCCTGAGGCTAATGGCTTTATACAAGCCTCAGGCAAATGGTGGCGAACAAACCCAAAAGCTGAAAACCTAAAAAATTTGCCAACAGGATACTACGAGCAATTACTTGGTGGTAAGCAGCTTGATTGGATTAAATGCTATGCTCAAGGCGATTATACATATGTCCAAGAAGGAATGCCAATCTGGTCTGAATACGATGACACAACCATGGCAAAAGATTTGGAACCTGAACCAGGTATCCCTGTTCAGGTAGGTATAGACTTTGGTTTGACACCAGCTGCTATCTTTGCCCAGCGGATGAAGAACGGTGCATGGCACGTTCTCCATGAACTAGTAACATTCGATATGGGCCTTAACAGATTTGTAAATATGCTCAAAGAAGAAATGGGCATCTACTTTCCCAAGTACCAATTCATGGTATGGGGTGACCCAGCTGGACAACAGCGTGACCAAATCTATGAAACAACAGCGTTTGACCATATGCGTACCATGGATATCCATGCCAGACCATGTGCTACCAATGATTTCAAAGTTAGGCGTGAGGCACTAGCTATTCCCATGCAGAGGTTGATAGACGGTAAGCCTGGGTTTCTTATTGACAAGAAATGCGAAAGACTGCGTAAGTCACTTGCTGGAGGTTATCATTTTAAAAGGGTAAGCATGGGGGCAGGCCAAGAACGATTTAGAAGCACACCAAATAAGAATGAACACTCCCACGTTGGTGATGCGGCTGGCTATTGTTTGCTTGGCGGTGGTGAACATAGAGATATGATTACTAGAAAAGGAGGTGTTGCAAATATGCAACAAAAGATAAAGGTATTGGATTTCGATGTTTTCTCCTGAAGAACTTACACAGCAAATGAGGCTGAACTGGCCTGAACAACGAATTGTTGACTGGCACCCCATGCACTTGAAGATGATTGAACTCAACAAGTTTGATATGGAAAATCGTGAAATGTTTGTGAACTATTCACAATATCTCACACAATTTGCCACGAAAGGTTACAGCTTTACAGCTATGCAAGATAAGATATACGCCATGTTTGGTATATATAAATTATGGGATGGTGTTTACGAAGCCTGGTTAATACCAAGCGGTGATATCTCTAAAAAAGCCTTTCGTATGCATCGTGCATCTAAATTGTTTTTTGAGTATGCTGCGAACAAACTAGATATGAAACGACTACAAATCACGGTATGTTCTCGAAATGTCCTAGCTGTAAAATGGGCTAAAGTATGTTACTTTGAGAATGAGGGCATACTACGAAAGTATGGGCCTCAAGGAGATGATTATTATATGATGGCGAGGTTATTCAATGGGTAGTATTTTTTCAAAACCAAAGCCTCCACCTCCTCCAAAGGTTGACCCTGAAATAGAACGCAGGGAACAGCAGCTGGAGGCACAGGAGAAGAGTGAGCGTAGACAAGTAGCATCAAGGCGAAGGTCTAGGCGTGGACGTTCAGCTGGTGGGCTAATGTCAGAGGCAAGGCGTTCAGACATCATGGGTCAGACGCAAACGGCATTGAACAACACATTAGGTGGGGTTCGTAATCCAAGGATTGGTTAATGTACCGTGAACGTAAATGGGTAAGAAACCCAAGGCATCGTAAGTATAAACCAGGAGAGGAGGAAGAAAATGCCAGGTCACTACGGAATGATGAAGAAGAAGCCAGAAGACAAGAAGAAGTCCAAGGCAATGAAGAACAGCAGCCTGAAGAAGGCGATGGCTAAAAAATATGGTAAACCTAAAAAGGCATAAGCTATGGTTGCTAAACGCTTTCAAAACCCAGAAGGCGGTCTTAATGAGGCTGGAAGAAGGCATTTTAAACGCACTGAAGGTGCCAATCTCAAAAAACCTCAAAAGACTGGCACTGATAGCAGGCGTGTTAGTTTTGCTGCTCGTTTTGCTGGGATGAAAGGGCCAATGAAAGACGAGAAGGGTAGACCAACTCGTAAGGCATTAGCATTAAAAGCATGGGGGTTTGGTAGTGTAGAAGCTGCTAGGAACTTTGCTAACCGACATAAGAAAGCATAGTATGGCAGAGCAAGACGTAAAAACACTAAAGAAACGATACGGCAACTGCCAAACTCGTAAAGAACAATGGAGAGCAATCTACGAAGAAGCGTATGAATATTGCTTGCCAATGCGTAACCTTTACGATGGCTATTATGAACAGGATACTCCTGGTCAAAACAAAATGAAACGTGTGTTTGATAGCACCGCCATCCATAGCACCGCACGATTTGCAAACAGAATACAATCAGCTTTATTTCCTCCCCAGCAACAGTGGTGCCGACTAAAGCCAGGTTCAGACGTTCCTCCAGAACGTGCTATACAAGCACAGCAAGTGCTGGACTTGTACAATCAAAAACTTTTTAGTGTCATGCGTCAGTCAGGTTTTGACTTGGCGATTGGAGAGTTTTTGCTAGACTTAGCAGTTGGCACGGCTGTTATGCTTATTCAAAAGGGAGATGAACTACAACCTGTTCGTTACACCGCTATCCCTATGTATCAGATTACATTTGATGAGGGGCCAGACGGTAAACCCAACTATGTATTTAGAAAATTCAAAAGGCCGTTTGAGGTTGTTGAAAAAGAGTTTCCAGGAGTAGAGTTTCCAGATGAGGTTCTGCAAAAGTATGCAGAGAAACCTATGGAATACATTGAGTTACTGGAAGCCACCTATCCAAATGACAAAGGTAGATTTGATTACTGCCTTATGACAATGGAAGGTGACCACAAGATTTTGCACAGGGAACTGAAATCTAGCCCATGGGTTATTAGTAGGTTCATGGTGGCACCAGGTGAGATTTATGGCAGAGGCCCATGTCTCTATGCTCTTCCAGATATTAAGACCCTTAACAAGGTTATAGAGTTAAATCTGAAAAACGCTTCACTCTCTATAGGCGGTGTGTTCACCGCTGTGGATGATGGGGTTCTAAACCCACAAGCAATTCAGATAGTGCCAGGTGCAATCATTGGTGTGTCTTCCAATGGTGGGCCTAGAGGCCCAAGTCTGGCACCGCTCCCTAGAAGCGGAGATGCACAGCTATCAAATATTATTGCAAACGATTTGCGTATGAATGTGAAGAAGACTTTGTACGATGAAAGTCTGCCGCCAGACAATATGTCCGCACGTTCAGCTACAGAAATCGTAGAGCGTATGAAGGAACTTTCACAGAACCTTGGTGCAGCGTTTGGACGTTTGATTACAGAGACTATGTATCCAATCGTTAGACGTTCACTAGAGTTAATGGATGAAGAGGGCATGATTGATTTGCCCTTGAAGGTAAACGGCCTGGAGGTTGTTATAGAACCACAGTCACCGCTTGCTATGGCATCCAACATGGAGAAGGTAAGCAACGTCTTGAACTTCTTACAGATGTCACAGGCACTTGGTGGGGCAGGCAATGTTCTTATTAAACCTGAGGCAGTAGGTGATTACATACTTGATAACATGGGTATTGATGCAACACTGAGAACGACACCTGAAGAACGTCAAGCAATTATGCAGCAAGCAATGGCTATGCAACAGCAGGCCATGCAGCAGCAACAAGGGGTCACTCCTGGGCAACCAGTCCAGGATACCCCACCAGAAGGAGAGGTAGCTGGTGGCGAACCAAGCGGATAAGATTAGAGATATTAACTCTGTGGGATGGGATGGCCTAGAGGCTAACGTCCATCACCTCAGGCTTAATGATGCAGATGCACAACTTAAACTTGATTATGCATACATGAAATGTTTTGGAACAAAAGAAGGCAAGGCTGTTCTAGAACATTTGAAACAAATAACACTCGACCAACCTTGCTGGGTTCCTGGTGCAGATACTAGTTTTGGATATGCTAGAGAAGGTCAGAACTCTATTGTGAGAGAAATACAACAACGTATAAGGAGGGCAAATGAGCCAATCGAATGAGGCACTGGCTGCGGAACCTGTAGAACAGGAACAGCAACAACCTGAACCTCAGGGTTTAATGGAACAAGCCAGACAGGACAATCCTGTTTCACATGAAACAAATGAACAACCAGGAGACATTCCGCATCTAGAGCCAGACCCAGATGCGGAGCCAGATGGGCCGTATGAACGACCTGACTGGTTTCCAGAAAAGTTTTGGGATGACGATGGCCCTAACTTAGAAAACATGGCTGAAAGCTACAACAATCTTGAGAAGAAGTTTTCTCAAGGTAAACACAAAGCCCCAGAAAAATATGATGTCTCTTTTATGGAAGAGGCTGGCGTTCAATCTGACGATGAACTTGCAACATTTTTCACTGGATGGGCTAAGGATAATGGTATTTCACAGGCAGCGTTTGAGGACTTGGCAGGCAAGGTTCTTGCGATGGGGAGCGAAACGGCTGAAGCTGAAACGATATCTCTTGCACAAGAAAAGAAAATGCTAGGCGATAACGCAGATGAGATTATTAAATCTAATCTTATCTGGGCAGACGGCTTGAAGGGCAAAGGCATTATCTCTGAAGAAGAATTGAATGAGATAGACATTTGGGGAGGCACAGCTGTAGGTGCTAGGCTTCTTCAAAAGGTACGTTCAATGACTGGAGAAAATGTGACTATCCCAACAACTACTGCTTTCTCTGCATCTAAAGAAAGTGAAGATGATTTTAGAAGTAGAATAAACGCTAAGATGTCTGACCCCAAGTATGGAACAGACCCATCTTACACCAGGGCGGTAGAGAAGGAGTTTGAGGACAGATACAAATAACTTTACAAGATGGGCCTTGTATTGTATAAATAAAATTGAACGATAACTGTAACCACAGCCGTTCTGGCAGCTGAGAAATCAGCCGTTGCGGTAGCGTATACCGTAGGTTACAGCCCAGGCTTCCTGGACAACTGTTGCGAAATGTAAATGTAACTTTTGCTAGGAGGCAATTATGACAACAAGAGCAAATCTGTCACCAGCCTTTGTGCAGCTTTTTGATGCTGAGGTTCATCAGGCATATCAAGGAGCGGCAGTATTGACTGGTGCGGCCAGAACCAGAACAGGTGTTGTTGGTTCTACAGTGAACTTTCCTAAGGTAGGAAAGGGTCAGGCAAGTGTTCGTACTCCAGCTACCGATGTCGTACCGTTAAACAGTACGTTCTCATCTGTCAGCTGTACGCTTACTGATTTTTATGCAGCTGAGTACAGTGACATCTTCTTGCAGCCGAAGATTAACTTTGATGAAAGGCGTGAACTTGCACAGGTAGTAGGTTCAGCCATTGGACGTAGGCAAGACCAAATCTTGCTTGACGCCCTCGCAACAGCATCTGCTGGCAGCACTGTTGCCAACACTGTTGTGACATCAGGTTCGGCTACTGCAAGTGACCTCAACATGGGTAAAATTATTGCGGCTAAGAAAGCACTGGACGCTAAAAACGTACCAGCTGAAGGCCGTCATATGATTATTCATGCTAACAACCTGGCAGCTTTGCTTGGTGATGAACGTGCAATTAGTGCTGATTTCCAGACAATTCGTGCGTTAGTCTCAGGCCAGCTATCTCAAATGATGGGTTTCCAATTCCATATTTTGGGAGACAGGGATGAGGGTGGTCTAAGCATTGACGGTTCTAATGATAGAACTTGTTTTGCTTTCCATACGTCAGCAGTCGGTGTTGCTGTAGGTATTCCTGCATCGACAGAAATTAACTACATTGCTGAGAAGACATCCTTCTTGGTAACAGGCAAGCTATCAATGGGTAGTGTCGTTATCGACACAGACGGCCTTGTTGATGTCACTTGTCGTGAAAGCTAGGAGGTACTGATATGGCTTTTTCTCGTGATGGGTGGAACCCAATCGGTGGACAGTCCAAAAAAGGTACTGCTCCACAACTCTTTTCATATACCACAACAGATGCACATACTGTTGTTGATGGGTCTGGTTACTTAAATGCAGTATCAGATGATGTCGCAGTAGGTGACATGGTTATGGTCAGAGGAAATACTGGAGGCACTGCAACATTAACTATGCACGTTGTTGTTTCAAATGCTTCTGGGGTTGTAGACCTCAGTGATGGCACTGTAATTGGCAGTGTCACTGCTGGTGACTAAACTAACATGGTGGGGGGCGGCAACGCCCCCTACTACTATAAGGGAGAACTAGATGGCACAGGGCGATACTGACGTAAAAGTTTGTAACAAAGCGTTACTGCTTCTTGGTGTTGAAGCCATCACTAGTTTTTCTGACGGTACTCCAGCAGCAACAGCTTGCGATACCATTTACAAAGAAGTTAAGTTTTCCACATTGGGGATGTACCGTTGGTCATTCACCATTGCTAAACGTGAACTCTCAAGAGACACAGCAACCCCACAGAACGAATGGACTTACCAGTACCTATTGCCAAATGATATGCTGATTGGTGTTCCTGAAGCTGTAAGGGTAACAAGCAACCCTGGTGGCTTGCTATATAAAAACTGGGAGATTGCACAAGCTACAGGCGGTTATTCAGTATTGATGACTGAAGCAACTGAAGTACACATAGATTATCAGAAGGCTGTAAGTGAAGGGGGTATGCCTACCTACTTTATCCAACTGCTGGCTTATCAGATGGCTTGGCACCTGGCTGAGGTGCTTACAGACCAAACAACTAAATCAGAGTATTGGCGTACTGTTGCACTAGGTACTCCAGCTGAAGGACAAAGAGGAGGGTATTTCAGGCAAGCGGCATCTATAGATAGTGGGGGGCAGACACCTTCTGTTGTTGGTGATTATCTGCTGACTGATATACGATGAGCCGTGTTCAGCAATACCAAGCGTCATTTAGTATAGGTGAGATAGACCCTTTATTGAAAGGGCGTATTGACCTACAGCAATACTATACATCTGTCGAAACAGCTAAGAATGTTTTGTTTGAACCACAAGGGGGGTTTAGCAGACGACCTGGTTTAAAATTTCTTCTAGACCTTACAAGTGATGGGGCAAACAACAGTCATCATCTAGTGCCTTTTGAGTTTTCATCAGAGACTAGTTTTATGGTTGTGATGTCTGCATTCAATTCGACATCAACCATTCGTATGCGGTTCTATAAGAACGGCACGTTACTTACAAACATCAATGGAAGCGGTAATGCTTATCTGGATTACAGCGTGGGTACTCTTTATAGCGTTAGTAATTTTGATTTAGCCAGGTTAAACTTTACTCAGTCAGCTGATACGTTGATTTGTGTTCATCCTAACTTTGTGCCTTTCAAACTTGTTAGAGGTGCAACAGACACAACATGGACAGCAACTAGCCTGTCATCTGAACTGACTGTTCCTAAACACGCATTCAGTCTTTCTACGTCCAGTCCATCTGGAACGATAACACCCAGCGGTGTAGATGGAACTGTTACAATTACTGCATCTGCAAGCATCTTTAGTGCTAGTAATGTAGACCAATTTCTTGAAATAGATAATGGTTTTGGCAGGGCCAGAATAACCAGGTTTAACTCTGCAACTGAGGTTGAGGCAATGGTAGAGATACCATTCTTTGACACAGACGCTACAAGTAATTTTATTTTAGAAACAGGCTATGAGGATGCCTGGAGCAACACAAGAGGCTGGCCTTTCACCGCTACTTTCCATGAAGGTAGATTGTATTTTGGTGGCTCTGATAGTTTGCCTTCAACATTGTTCGGTTCAAAGGTTGCAGACTTTTTTAACTTTAAAGCAGCTGAAGGATTAGATGATGATGCTATTAAAATCACGTTATCTACTGATAGCGTTAATACTATTACTGGCCTACGTTCTGGTAGAGATTTACAAATCTTCACCACAGGGGCTGAGTTTTTTATTCCACAGGGTGATTTAGACCCAATCACACCAGCCAACATTGTTGCTAAGTCTAGTACGAAACGTGGAGCAAAACCTTTCATACGACCTCAGGCGGCTGAGGGTGGCACGTTGTTTATTCAGCGGTCAGGCAAAGCTGTTCGTGAACTATTGTTTAGTGACGTAGAACTTTCATACGTTGCTAACAACATATCTCTTCTTGCTTCTCATTTATTAATAGACCCAAAGAAGTTAGCACTTAGGTCAGCAACTGATACTACTGAAGGCGATTTGTTCCTGGTAGTAAACGGAACCGATACAACTGGGTATCGTGCATCTAGTCTTACACATACAGGTGAGATAGCTGCATTTATGTTGAACAAAGGGCAGAACATTGTAGCACCATCACACTTTGTTACAGATGGTGACTTTGTTGATGTTGGCGTTGATATTGATGACATATATGTAATTGTCAAAAGAACTATAGGTGGCTCTGCTAAATACTACTTAGAAATATTTGATGATGACTTTACGACAGATAGCGCAGTCCAACATTCGCCTAGCTTTGGTTCTACCACCTACAGTGGTCACTCACATATTGATGGCAAGACAGCAAAAGTAATTAGAGATGACATTGTTGATGCGGATGTAACAGTCTCATCTGGCAACATAACAACTGCTGCTGTGCCTTTGAGTTATGTAGAAGCAGGGCTTGATTATACCGTTGAGGTAAAAACCAATCCAGTAGAGTTAAGATTACCTAGTGGCTCTGTTGCTAGTCAACAGAAACGAATTGTAGAGGTAACACCAAACTTATTTCTAACGCAGAACTTAACGATAAATGGCAACACAACTCCCTTGCAACAAACAGGTGCAAGTGGCAGCGGTGGTGTTCCTAATTTTACAGGTAAGAAAAAAGTAAGTGGCCTTCTTGGGTACTCCAGGGATGCACAAATAACCATAAGCCAGAACCAGCCAGTCTTTATGACGGTTCTAAGTTTAGATTACAAAGTGAGTGTAGGACAATGAGCGGCCCAACTTTAGCAGTAATGGCAATCGCAACAGCTGTTGTAGGTGGCTATGCACAAATACAAGCAGCCAAGGCGCAACGTACTATGTACAACCGTCAGGCTCAAATTACAGAAAGACAATCAAAATTAGATGGCCTTGCTTATAAACAGCAAGGTGTAAATGCCTTGAAGAAAATGAACAGGGTATTGGCAGCTAATACAGCAAGGGCAGCAGCAGGCAATCTAGACCCTTTCTCCTCAGGAGACAGCCACGATGTTATTGCAACCTACAACCTTAGACAGGGTGTAAATGATTTTACCATAGCAAGAGATAATCAAACTATCGCTGAGAAGATGGGTAAGTTTCAAGCAGACAACTATCGTTATGCAGGCCAGGTAGCTGTTTCAAATGCCAAGACTATGGCGGCAGTTAACATTGGTATGTCCTTTGTTACAGCTGGTCAGGTATATGGCACCGAAGGTTTATCAGGAATGTTTCAGACGGCAAGTGCCGCTCCAACCGTAATAAAACCAACAACATCGTCAATGGCGGTTCCAGGGGTTGGAGGCTATTCGCCAACAACAATGTTTGGGTAGATAACGATGGCAGAGCAACTTAGATATGAACAGCAACTACAGCGGCTAAATATGCCGAATGTAGATTTTGCTGCTGAAAAAGAAATAGCCAGAGGCTACCAGCAGATATCTAACAAGCTAGACCAGATGTCTAATTTCTTTATGCGTCAAGCTGAGGGGATGGCAAAGATTGAGGGTGCCGAATACGG
>CEPB01064571.1_pt1 | contig 12430 bp, 12 predicted proteins | sample 530611 | NCBI WGS metagenome assembly CEPB01 (sample SAMEA2620672, study PRJEB7988) | marine metagenome | isolation source: saline water (ENVO:00002010), including
TTAGCCCTTCATGATGTAAATAAAAATCCATAACTCTTATTGTGACAGCTTTACCAGTACCTTTGTAGCCTAGCCACTCATTAGAACCATGTATACACTCAATACTTTGCCAGCCTGATGTCATTGAATAATTACCATCAGCTATTTCTATATAATGACCAATTTTCCAATAATCTCTCTCTTTAAATGTAAACCTAAAAGGTAATTGATGATGATCAACATATCCTTTTAAACCTCTTGCTGTACCAATACCGCAAGGTCCGTACCACATCATTTTAGGATGCCAGAATTCTTTTTGAGGATGATTTAGTAATTTATCTCTAACGTATTCATGCGTTGATCCAGGATCTGTTTCTGGTTTTATATTTAAACTTCTCTGCATTGTTAAAGCTTGATTCATCGAATTGATGGATAATTCATCATTCATATTTTCAAATGTTGTACCATCACCGGTTATAGGACCAGGCCACATTCCTTCTACTCCTAATGATTTATTTATTGGCCAAAATCCTGCCTGACGAATAAAATCTACAGTATCAATCAAAATATGTGATTGAATGATTTTATTATCTTTAATTTGATGCGCTTCACATATTCTTAAATGTATTGTTTTGCCATGAGCAGGAACATTAAGCCATGGATTAACAAAAGTCCCAGTTAAATGAGCTATTGTTGAAACAAAAACTGAGTCTTGAAAAGAACCACCAAGAATTAGGTTATCCCTTCTCTCAAGATCAGGAAATGCATTTAAAAGCGGTTTCCATAATTTTTCTGTTATTTCAGAAATGCCTTTTAAGTCATTAAGTGGATGGAAGGCTCTTATTTCTGCATCATCATGATACGCATCACTAATATTATTATTAATATTTTCTGAATTAGATTCAGCTATATTTTTTAGAAGAATTCTGATTTTTTTTTTATTTGCTATATTTATCTTTGGATTTAAATTAATTACTTCATTGCTTCCTTCTTTTTTTATTCCAGTATTAAAATTTTCAATTTCTGTCATAATTTACTTACGTTTCAGTTACTCACAGCTTAGGCTCAATATTTAATTGATTTATTCAATATTTTGAATAATATTCATTAAAAATGCATAAAATATAATTTTTCTTAAAATGTCAATAAATATAGAAAGTCGTCTTGCTAGATTTAATGATCTAATACCAAGTAAGGTTCCTTTTGTTGAGGGTAAATTAAAAGGACATCAAGATAGATTGAATTACTCATTAGTGGGGCCTGGCGTAAGTGAAGATTCTAAACAAAATGTAAAAATTGCTGAGGAGCATGGGTTTAATATTGGAGCAGTAAGTGCTGCACCGATGAATGGTTCTGGGCTTCATAGTCATACAACAGCTGAGGTATTTATTATTTTTTCTGGTTCTTGGCGTTTTTATTGGGGACCAGATGGAAAAGAGGGTGAGGTTATTTTACATAAAGGAGATGTTGCTTCATTTCCCACTAATATGTTTAGAGGATTTCAAAATGTTAGTGATCAACAAGCATTGATGTTTGTAGTTTTAGGTGAAAATGATCCAGGAGTAATTACATGGACTCCTTCATTGTTAAAAAAAGCAAAAGAAACTGGAATGGTTCTTTTAAATGATAACTCTCTTATTGATTTAGAAAAAAATCAAATACCTGATGGTAAAAAAGCAATAGAGCCAATCACAGATAATGAGTTAACACAATTTGATCATTACACTTCTGAAGAAATTGAAAAATTTGTAATTCGCTATGCAGATCAAAAAAATTATTTTCTTGATGACGAACATTATAATTCAAATTCTATTTTAAATTATTTAGATGATTTCACTATTCATAATAAAGAATTTAAACCATACATTAGTCATAAAACTGGATTTGGACTTACTCTTCTTGAAGGTAATAATGCTCATATCCATTCTTACACCTCATCAAAATCTGAAGTTTATTTATGTTTGGAGGGAGAATGGGAAATTACATGTAATGATAAAAAGGTGTTAATTGGCCCTAGAGATGCTTTCTCCCCTCCAAAAAACTCTACAAGAAGCCTTAAAAATATAAGTAGCGATAAAGGTAGCATTTATATAGTGCGCCAAAAAAATTAAAAGATGAAGGGTTTTGATAAAAAATTTAGAGATCTACCCGATTATATACTAAAAATTACATATCAAATTTGGGAAGACAAGGATGTTGAGTCAATAAGAGAATATTATGCAAAAGGAATTCCAGTTAGGTCCCCTGCTGGAGTTTTGTATGGACCTGATGCAGTTGTGAAAGCATCTTATGCAACTTTAGAAGAATTTCCTGACCGTCAACTTTTAGGTGAAGATGTCATATGGATAGGTAATGAACATGATGGGTATTTATCTTCGCACCGAATTTTAACTAGAGCAACCCACTTAAATGATGGTGTTTATGGAAAAGCAACAGGAAAAAAACTTATTTATAGAGTAATTGCAGATTGTGCATGCAAGGATAATCAAGTGTATGATGAATGGCTTGTTAGAGATCAGGGCGCAATCGTAAGACAACTTAATTTAGATCCAAAAAAATATGCAAAACAAATAATTGATAATCAAGGGGGTGTTGAAAATTGTGCAGTTCCTTTTAACAAAAATACGCCTTTGGATTTAAAATATTCACAATTAAATTTACCGGAAAAAAATTCAGGTTATGAATATGCAGAAGTCCTAAAATCTATATTTAATAAAGATATTAATATAGTTGATAAAACATATGATAGAGCAATAAATCAAGAATTACCAGGCGGTTTGAAAGCTTACGGAGTTGAAGAAGTAAAAACTTTTTGGACTTCTCTATTGTCATCATTTCCTGATGCAACATTTTCAATTGATCATGTTAGCTATTTAGAAGAACCAAATCAGTACAGAAAGGCAGCTATTAGATGGTCACTTAATGGTGTTCATTCGGGTTCGGGATATTTTGGAGTACCTAGTCAAGCAGCAGTTCATGTCATGGCTATATCACATGTTGAATTTGGACCACGAGGTATTAAAAATGAATGGATCTTGTTTGATGAAACTGAAATTTGGAAACAAATTTTGATGAAAACAGGATAGCTAAAGATTGAACACCAAAATTTTAACAACACATGTAGGAAGTTTACCTCGTTCTAAAGCTTTATCAGAATTACTTTTTGCAAAAGATAAGGGAGATAGTTTTAGTGAAAATGAATTTGATGATGTTGTAAAACAAAATGTAAGTGACATTGTCAAAAAACAACTTGATACAGGTATTGATTTTGTCAGTGATGGTGAAATGAGTAAAATCAGTTATGCTACATATGTTAAAGATAGAATTAATGGTTTTTCCGGTGAAAGTGAAAGAAGAGCGCCAGCTGACTTAGATGCATTTCCTGAATATAAAGATAAAATTGCTAAAAGTGGGGGAACACCAACTTATACCCGACCCTGTTGTACTGGAGAACTCTCTATTAAAAATAATGATGATCTTTTAAAAGATATAAATAATCTATCTTCTGCATTAAGTGCTAATAATCATACTAAGGGCTTTATGAATGCTGCTTCACCAGGAGTCATAAATGTTTTTTTACCTAATAAATTTTACAAAAATGATGACGAGTACCTAAGTAAGCTTAGCGTGATTATGGCAGAAGAATATCAACAAATTACTTCTAATAATTTATTCTTGCAAGTTGATTGTCCAGATTTAGCCCTAGCAAGGCATATGAATTTTAAAGAATTAGATGAAAAAAGTTTTTTGCTGCGAGCTGAAAAACAAATTGAAGCTCTTAATCTTTCACTGGCATCAGTTCCACAAGACAAAATTAGAATGCATATCTGCTGGGGAAATTATGAAGGACCTCATACCTTTGATATTGGTTTGGAAAAAATTTTACCAATAGTACTTAAGGCAAAAAGTAAATATTTATTAATTGAGTCTTCTAATCCAAGACATGCTCATGAATGGAAAGTTTTTGAAAAGATTAAATTGCCACGAGATAAAGTTATTGTGCCTGGTGTTATTGATTCTACTTCAAATTTTGTTGAACACCCGCAAGTTGTTGCTGATCGGTTAAAACAATTTTCTACTTTTGTACCAAAGGAGCAAATTATGGCTGGTACAGATTGTGGTTTTAGTACTTTTGCTGGATTTGGAAAAGTTGATGAAAAAATTTGTTATGAGAAATTAATTTCGTTAGTTAAGGGCACTCAAATAGCATCTAAAACGATTTGATTTAAAATAAAAAATTAGTAATAATTTTATTAAAAGTTTTTGGCTTCTCTAGCATTACAAAATGAGAAGAATTTTTAATTTCTGTATAAACTGAATATTTTATTTTCTTATTTAATTCATTGTTCATAATATTAGAGGATAGTTTATCGTTTTTGCCACGAATAATAAGAGTTTTTGATACAATCTTATCTAGTTTATTTAATTGATTAGGTCTTTTTAGAATCAAATTCGTTTGGTCTAAAAAAGTTTTATACCCTAATTGTTTAGCCATTGAGTAAACAGTATTTTGGTATGATGTATTTTTCAAATCTTTATTAGAAAAATAGGAACTATAGTTTTTTTGATAAAATAATTTTGCAAAGTTATTTTTACTTAAGGTTGTTAATGACTTTTCTAAAAGCAACTTTCTTTTTTGTGAAATATTTCTTGCATTAGTGCCTATTAAAACTAATTTATCTAATATTTCTGGATACTCGATTGCTAATTTTATTGCAATAAATCCTCCCATTGAAAAACCAATAACAGAAATTTTTTTTTTATTTTTGTTTATGATTTTTTGTACAGCATCATCAACTGTAGCAATATTCTTTAGAGAAGGAATGGAAACATTATATCTTTTTTTTAGAATAGATATTTGTGCATCCCAAATGCTTTTGGTACACATATATCCTGGAATCAAAATTATTTTAGACAATATCTATCTAGTTGTATTTCGATAAATAAATTTACCCTGAATTAAATGATTGATAGGCTCTAACTCTGGATCCTTAATGTTATCATCTATTATTTGGGTTACAAGTTTAGACATTTGTCTTACTGGTTGTCTAATTGTTGTTAAATTATATGAATGCCAATTTGCTGAAGATATATCATCATATCCAATTACCTCTATCTCTTCTGGTATATTAAGTTTTGTATTTTTTTTAATATAATCAACACAACCAAAAGCCATAATATCATCAGCACAAAACAATGCTGTAATATTATTTTTTAAAAGTTTATTTGCTGAATCTAAACCTCCTTCATATGTAAAATTTCCTCTTTCATGAAACAGTTTAATTTTGTCTAAATTATTTAAATAGTTTTTGAAACCTTTACATCTTTCTTTACTCACAAATGATCCAATTGGTCCTTCAACCATTCCTATTTTAGTATGCCCATTATTAACGAAATGTTCTGCCGCCGCTTCTCCACCATACTTATGATCACAAGCTACAGAACTCAGTGTAGGTATTTTCCAATTTCTATTAAATGCAATAAGTTGAATTTGTTTGGCTAAACAGTTTTCTACAAACGCATCAGTAGGCTTTGTTGCTGAAACAATTGCAACTAACTTTTCTTTTAAGTAGGGTTGAATTAAATTATCATCTAATTCCTCACCATCATCAGTAGTAATTAATAAAATTCTATACCCTGATACTCTTAGAGCTTCATGTAATTCGATAAGAACTTCAGGATAATATCTATTCGTAATATATGGTAATATAACACCAACTAAACCTCCCTCATCTAAACTCAGAGAATTAGTTGAAAAGGACTGTGGTTTATATCCTAGTTTTTTTGCTGCTTCGATAACTCTCAATTTTGTTCTATTAGAAATGCTTGCTCCTTTTGTAAAGCATCGGGAAACAGCCGATTGTGACACACCTGCTAGCTTTGCCACACTACTTGATGTTGGTAATTTTGCTTTCTGAATGTTCATTTATCCACTATAAATTTATTCATTATATTGCATATTAATTCAAAGTAATGCAATATCATTTTAATAATTATAGTAATATACATACGCTTAAAAAAATTGTTTTTTATACGTAATATATGGAGGAAACATGTTTTTAAAAAAATTAATTTTAGGTGGATTAACAGCACTATTCTTCAGCTCATCTTTGTTTGCGGCTGATTGTGGTCCTAATGGACAATCCATCCGAATTTTAGCAAGTGATTTTCCAGCAATTCACGCAATAGCAAATTCTGCTGAAAGCAATTGTGCAGGATCTGCATCTGAATTCACTCGAAATCATACTACTGAAGCGCGCCAAATAATGAACGCTGCTCAAACACCAGATCCAGCAGAGTATACATCAGTGATTGTAGCTAACTCTACTCTTGTTCAGTTAATGAATGATGGACTAGTGAGACCATTAAATGACCTAGTTGAAAAATATGGTGGCAACTTAAAATCTAATCAACTTATAACTATTGATGGTAAAATAATGGCTATAGCATTCATGGCTAATTCTCAGCACATGTATTATAGAACAGATATTTTAGATAAAGCTGGAGTTGATGGAATACCAGCAACTTATGATGAAATAATTTCTGCTGCTGAAAAAATACGTTCAGCTGGTATAATGGAGCATCCACTTGTAATGAATCTTAAAGTAGGATGGAATGTTGGAGAAGTATTTAATACTATATACTTAGCACATGGTGGAGAATTCTTTAAGCAAGGTAGTGCAGAAGCATCTATTAATAACGCTAAAGGTATTGCGGCTCTAGAAACAATGAAAGCTCTAGTTGAGTATGCTCATCCTGATCATTTAACACAGGCATCTGATGATACGCAAGGATTATGGGAAGCTGGTCAAGCTGCAATGGGCTTTATGTGGGGTTCTCGTGGAGGAGTTATACTAGATAATGAAGGTTCTTCAGCTGAGGTGACTTCAAATACTGTTCTATCTGCAGCTCCAACTGTTACTGGTGGTTCAATACCAGGAGCAACTTTATGGTGGGATGGAATAACTATAGCAACTAACGTGTCTGACAGTGAAGCAGAAGCAACTTTTGCAGCACTTGTAAGTGGTATGACTTCAGAAATGGTTGCTGCTAATAATGATGATGCAATTTGGTTAATTGATGGTTTTAAACCTGGTCCAGCTGCAGCAGGAGTGTCTGCAACTGCTCAAGGCGGCGCTAAATCTTATCCAATGTTTGCTCAAATGGGATTATTGCACAATGCATTAGGTGCAGAGCTAGTTGATTTTTTAAAGGGAGCAGAAAGTGCTGAACAAGCACTTAGTGATGTAGAGGCTGTTTACGAAACAGCTGCTAAAGACGCAGGTTATCTGTAGTCAATAAATGTAAATCAATAAAAAGGGGTTTTCAAATTTGAAAACCCCTTATATCTTTCTATGTAATTTAAAATAGCATAATGAAGCACAGCACATTCTTATTATTCACCCTTCCTTCATTAAGTGTAATGTTTTTATTTATTGCAATACCTATAGTTTCTGTTTTTATTCAATCCCTACATATAGAACATAAACAAGTAATAATTGTTTCAGAAAATTGTGATCCTTTTGGATGTGAGACGACAACATCTGTGGATACTGAAGCTTCCGCGAAGTTAAAAGAAAAAGCACCTCTTGGTAAATTTAATGGATTTAAAACGTATTCAAACAGAATGCATTTTGCATTTGATGAAATAGGAGAGGCTTGGAATAGCTCGGATAGTTTTATAGTTTTTGTAAAAAAAATATATAATTACCCCTTATATAGAGCGCTTAGCTTTACTCTTATTTACACCTTTGTAGTTACTCCGTTTGTTTTATTTCTTGGTTTTTTAGTTGCTCTTGGAGTCAATAATCTTCCTAAGTTGTTAAAAGGTCCAACAATTTTTGCATCTCTTCTTCCAATGATAGTTACACCTCTTGTTGGTTCATTGATATTGTTTTGGATGGTTGATGGCGATGGTGTTATTGGAGCCACACTCCAAAAAATATTTAATGATAATTCTCTGAGCTTGAAAGCATCACCTGTGCTTACCTGGGTCATGTTGATGGTCTATGGTATATGGCATTTGATGCCGTTTAGTTTTATTGTTTTTTATGCAGGTCTTCAAACAGTTCCTCATGAAACAATTGAGGCAGCAACTATAGATGGTGCATCTAAATTTCAAAGAACACGCCATGTCGTTATTCCTCATTTAATGCCACTTGCTATTTTTATAACTTTAATACTTTTAATGGATAATTTTAGAGTTTTTGAACCAATAATAAGTTTTAGAGCAGAAGCCCACGCTACCTCAATATCCTGGTTAATATGGAATCATTTGCGTGAAAGTGCTTATCCTCTATATAATGCAGCAGGCGCAACATCTATGATTACTATTTTTTGTGTAGGAATTTTACTTTTGCCAGTGCTAATTCGAACATGGAGAGATTTTAATGAAAAAAATAAGGGTTAGAAATTTATGAATACAAAAATTGAAAATAAATTAACCCCAGTTCGAATTATTGCTTTTGTATTCGTGGCTCTTTGGTTGATTGTTGCTATGTTTCCTTTTATCTGGACATTGTGGGGGTCTTTTAAAGTACAAGCTGATTTTTTTTCAAAAGCTGACTGGGCAAATGCAATATTTGGCTTTCATACTGAAAAACAAACAGGTAATTTTTTTACTATTGATGGATATTATGGCTCTTGGATAGAAGAGGAATTTTGGCGCGCTGTTATTAACACAAGCATAGTAGTATTTTTTACAGTTTTAATTTCTCTTACATTTGGAACTTTAGGAGGCTATGCTCTTGCAAGGTCTACTTATCGATATGCCTTCTGGATTTTAATGGCAGGTCTTATTTTTCGTGCGATGCCTCATATGACTTTAGTTTCAGGATATCTTCAACCTTTTTTTGCTTGGAATGTTTGGGGAATTTTACCTACAACAATAATTGTACTTGTTGCAATTAATCAGCCTTTTACTCTGTGGATGTTACATTCATTTTTTTTAAATATACCAAAAGATTTAGATGAAAGCGCTATGTGCGATGGCTGTAATAGATTTCAAGCATTTAGATATGTGATCATTCCTATAATGTGGCCGGGTGTAATAACTACTGGATTATTTAGTTTCCTTCTTGCTTACAATGATTTTACAGTTACATCTATGTTGCTTTCAGATGAAAATGAAACAATGATCCCAGCAATTGCTAGCTTTTTAGGTACCGTACAGGAAGAAGGTAAAGTAATGTATGCTGTAGCTGCCGTTGTTTCAGCAACTGCTCCATTATTCTTTCTTGTAATGTTTTTTCAAAGACAGATTGTTAGCGGATTAACAGCTGGAGCAGTTAAAGGTTAAAAATTATGAAACCTGAAGAGTTAAAAAAATATTTTGAAAATTATCAATTAGCTACTCAAAATTTTAACAAAAATTCAATAAAAAATTCTCTAGTTAAATATTTTTCTGAAAATTCGGTGTTTCATTTCTGCTATCCTTTTGGAACATTTAATGGTTTAGATAAATTGTTAACTAATTGTATAAACCCCCTTTTAGATAGCATTCCTGATCTTGAAAGAAGAGATATGATTGTTATGGCAGGCACAACACCTGAAGGTAAAGATTGGTTGGCCAAATATGCGATCTACAATTTCTAAAGATGGATGGATGGGTATTGCTCCATCAAATCAAATTATAGAAATGCGGAGTTTAGATTTTTGGAGATTAGAAAATGGTCTTATCAGAGAGAATTGGGTTTTAGTAGACCTTCTCGATGTTTATCAGCAAATAGGTGTTAATGTTTTTGATAGAATAAAAGAATTTAACAAAGCGAGAAACATTGGAGATATTAATATTTCTAGAGGACTTGGCTCAATAAAATAAGTTTTATGATTTCTTGTTCCATAAAATTGAAAGGATAAAATGAATTATAAAGCAATATTATTTGGCTCAATAGGAACTTTAATTGAAACATCAGATTTGCAAAGAGAATCATTTAATGAAGCTTTTAAAGAAGCTGGACTAGATTGGTATTGGGATCAAGAGGATTATAAATTATTGCTTAAACAATCGGGTGGCACAAAAAGAATAGAGGATTTTGCAGAAAAAAATAACACAATAGTTGAAGCGAAAAAAATTAGAGAGAGAAAAACACACATTTTTAATCAAAAATTAATGACTGAAAAACTCATGCCAAGGGAAGGTGTTATTGATGTTATTGAATATGCAAAAAACAATCAAATAATGCTAGGATTTGTAACATCTACAACAAAAGACAACGTTAACTCGGTTTTTTTGGCATTAAAAAATTATTTTACTGAAGAGGATTTTGATTTTGTTGGTAATAACACGATGGTACAAAATCCTAAACCTCATTCCGATATTTACATCGAGGCAATTAAAAGACTCAACCTTGAGGCTAATGAATGTATTGCGATTGAAGATTCAAGAGAAAGTGCCTTATCTGCGCATAATGCAAAAATTTCATGTATCGCTTTTCCTGGATCTTTTCATGAAGAGGATAATTATGATTTTTGCTCTAGAATAATGCTAAAATTAGACACTTCTATTTTTAATTAGTTGCAAAGCTATCAATAAATCTTGATATAGAAGAAATGTATTTACAAAAATTTGAAGTTAAAAACAAAACTGCCTTAGTCACAGGGGCAGGGAAGGGAATTGGCAAAGCTTCCGCCATTGCTCTTGCTGAAGCTGGAGCAGATTTAATTATTGTAAGTCGAACAATTACTGATTTAAATAAGATTAAAAAACAAATCAATAAGTTAAAAAGAAAATGTACTGTCTTTGAATGCGATGTTTCTAATGCTGCAGAAGTAGAGTCAGTTTTTAAACAAATAAACTCGCTTGATATTCTCGTTAATAATGCTGGAACAAATCGACCAGACCATTTTACTAAAATTAAAAAAGAAGATATGGATTATGTAGTCGATTTAAACATCAAGGCTGCTTTTTATGTTGCTCAAATGGCAACAAAAGTCATGTTAAAATCAAAAAATAGAAAAACTAAAGGTGGATCAATTATCAATATGTCCTCTCAATTAGGTAAAGTTGGCGCTCCTCTTAGAAGTGTTTACAATATGACCAAGTTTGGCGTTGAAGGTCTAACTAAAGGAATGGCTATCGATTTAGCAAAACACAACATTAGAGTTAATTCAGTTTGCCCTACATTTGTTGAAACTCCTATGGTTAAAAAATTTTTCAAAGATAAAAATTTTAAAAAATCTGTTATTGAAAATATACCTTTAGGAAAAGTAGCAACAGAAAGTGATATTGCTAGTGCAGTAGTGTATCTTGCTTCTGATGCTGCATCGATGATAACTGGCTCTTCATTAGTAATTGATGGAGGATGGACTGCTAAATAATGATTTCTAGAGAATTAAAAAATTTTTTTGCCAACTATCAGATTGCAACTCAAACATTTAACAAAAAGACAATTGAAAAATCATTAAGCAATTATTTTACAAAAGAATCTTTATTTAATTTTTGCCATCCTTTTGGAACTTTTAAAGGTTTAAATAATTTTCTTTCTAAATGTATTTTGCCATTATTGGATAGTATCCCTGATCTAGAAAGAAGAGATATGATTATTATGGCGGGAAAAACCCCTGAAGGGCAAAAATGGATAGGTACAATGGGTAATTATATGGGAACTTTTATAAAACCATACTTAGATATTCCACCAACAGGCAATTTAATTCATATGCGCTATCATGAGTTTTTTAAAATAGAGGAAAATAAAATTACTGAAGTACAATCTATTTGGGACTTACCTGAAATTATGATGCAAGCAAATGCATGGCCAATGTCTCCTCAACTTGGTGCATTTCTTTGTACCCCAGCTCCTATGACTGGAGATGGCTTGTCAATAAATGGAGAAAAGAAAGAAAATTTTGATCATGTTATAGATATGTTAAATGATTTATCCTTACATCCTAAAAATCCAGATCCAAAAATTATGAATCTAGAAAAATATTGGCACCCAAATCTTAATTGGTACGGACCAGCCGGAATTGGAACAGGTAGAGGTATAGCAGGTTTCAGACATTGGCATCAAATCCCATTTTTAAGAGCAATGCCAGATAGAAAAGGTGGTTCATCAAATGAAAAATTAGCCACCGATGGCATGGAAGATTTGCAAACACACTGGATACATGAAGGAAATTATGTGTGTGAAACAGGTTGGCCTAATATGAGATTAACAATAACCAATGATGGCTGGATGGGTATTGCTCCATCAAATCAAGCACTAGAAATGAGAAGTCTAGATTTCTGGAGGCTAGAAAATGGTTTGATTAGAGAAAATTGGGTCTTAATTGATTTACTTGATATTTATAGACAAATTGGAATCAATATATTTGACAGAATTAAAGAGTTTAATAAAGCTCGTCAAACAGGACATATCAATTTATCTGATGGATTAGATGTTTTAAAGTAGCTAATTTTCCTTATTAATAAAATAAGTTGCTACGATTACAATTATACCACCAATAAAAG
>CEPB01006243.1_pt1 | contig 12357 bp, 10 predicted proteins | sample 530611 | NCBI WGS metagenome assembly CEPB01 (sample SAMEA2620672, study PRJEB7988) | marine metagenome | isolation source: saline water (ENVO:00002010), including
ACATGCGATAAGGTGACCGTAATCGGGCAACAATACAGTCCCATTGACTCGGTCTACTGGCAAGGTTATTTCGGGAATATCAGACATGTTTAGTTCCCATGAACCATTGTCATCGATAGGGATTGACATTTCAACCCTAGACAATGGACAATGAGTAGACTCGGGCATTTCTTCAAACCACATCAGATATTCAGCGCTTAGGGGTTGATTGGCCATGGGGAAAGCATTCGACAAAATCGATGCTGGCCAATGTCCACCTGGAAGGTGAAGATGCGATTCAAGGGTGACCTCTGAACGGTACACTGAACCATCATCTAATGTGGTCACCAAATGCGTTTTAATTTCATCACTTCGAAGGAGATGATGTGTGCCAAAGACACCGTCCACACATATGGTTGAATTTTCACCTGCAGGTAGAGCGATTTTTGGGCTTGAATCAAACGTGAATAATCCAGCAGGGGTTGATTCAATACTGATGTTCCCGGGAAGTTCAGAGTGGCCTGTCATGTTCACACAATACTGGGGAGTGTCAGTATCCCCATCCCAACTCCAAACCATTTCAGTAGGCATCGGTTTACTTTCATATGAAAAATTCACTTGGTGCGAACGCGTATTCAACTGTTCGAGCCAAAAGATTTCCAGACTAAACAAATCGGCCCTAACCACCGGTTGTTGATCTTCATTTTGCGATTCTAAACTGAACTTCAGGGACTCTTCGCTAAGTGGACCAATATCATCAAATCGGCACTCAATTTGTGCAAAATACACAATTTCGCCACATTCTTCGGAGATCGATGACAAATTGACATCACCCCATGAACCAGTGATTCTGAATTCAAACTGAATGTCGATTTCCATGACACCAAGGGTATTCAATGGGAGTTCAAGCGTGTTGATTTCATCGTCTACAAGGATGAATTCCGAGGGCCATTCAGAGGTATCCAATCCAGCATCCCAGTCATCCAACTCTTGAACAGGTAATAATCCAGGGAATCCAAGCAATAGAGTTGTCACAAGTACAATCGAAAAGACATTCTTTGATCGGTCTGAAAACTCCTTTGCTTCATTGAGGACAAAGGGAATGGCGCTTGCTTCAGGGCTAAATCTACGCCATGCACCCAAGGCGACCAACATCAACCATGGCCAAAATCCACCATTGAATACGATGTATATTCCAGCAACCAATACACCGACAAACAACCATGTCTGAGTCCCACCCTCTTCCATTTCACCAGGGCTCAACAAGGCAGATAGCAGACGATCTCCGGGGAACCCGGGCAAGGGGAGCAATAGAATCCACCCCATTGTATTGAGAGCGATTCCAGCCAAACCCAAGGGATGTAGCCATGAAGAACGTAGACTGATCTCTTCCGCTGGGATGTAGAGACTCAACAACAATTCAGGAAGGATTGATGCAGACACCGTAATTGGAGATTCACCAAAATTCGGAGAAGAATTGCTGGTCAGACCGTAACCAAGAACGGTTAGAACCATCCCTGAAATGACCATGATTAGGGGCGCAATGATGGAAACTATAGCCAATGATTTCCGATCTTTGAATGAGAGGAGCTCCAATCGACGCTGGCTGGTAAATCCGATTACTCCAAATGGCCAAATGGGTACTGTAGGCGTCATCAAAAATGGAACTGCAAGTGGAATGTGGTGGCCCAAATCTACTCCTGCTTTCAACGCCAACCTACGACGAATTTCACTTCCAATTCCCATCACCAATACGATCGGAAGTGCAAACCAACACAGCGAATGAGCGAGTAAATTGGGATCTGTCAATTTGGGACCGGGGTCTTGATGCTGAAGCCAAGCCACGCCAGCCAAAGTCAGGAATGAGGTGAAAATCAACCAAACAGCAGTCATTTGTCCCATTGAAAGACCCGGCTCACGACCGAATAACTTGGGCATAATGACCAAATCAAACGGCTTCCCCTCCTGCAAGATGGCAAACCAAGACAAGCGATTGAGATGTTTGTTGAGTTGATCAAGGGCTTTTTCTGAATCCGTATCTTGACCCTTGACATTTACTCGCCAACCGATTTCAACATCATCCATATCTTCGATGATGTGAAACCAGCGTGAAACAATTCGCTCAATCAAATCGCGATGAGACCACAAATCGGCGTCGATTTTGAGCGGTTTAATCGCTTCAGACTCGGCCATGGTCCCACCTCTGGTCAGTTTGCGAATCATCAACCGATATATGACCCACGGCGACCTGAAGTCGCAACCATAGGCAAAACTTCGATCATTTGTTCTTAAATCGCTTGAGACGGAAGGTCTCTTCGCGCTCCATTTCTTCCAATCGAAGTTGGATGAATGATTGGGCCTCTTGCATTTCTGGAATCACTTTGAATTCCAACGCGTTCACACGCCGCTTAGTCGCCTCAATTTCGACCAAAAGGCGCTTCAGTGTGGCTTCCATCTCGGCTGCTTTGACGATGTTTTCAATCAACGCAGAGTACGAATCCGCTGCTTCGTCAATGTAAGCTGAACCTCCAATCAGACCCACACCGCGCTCGCTAATGGTACTGGTCAAATTGGTTCCTTGTACACTAGGGACGACAACACCCATGATGTTGCGAGGACTGACCTCGACTTCGGGGCGATTGGAGATTGCGATTGCGGCACTCTTGACCGCCAATCCACCCTCAATGGCACCGGCAAGGCTGATTGATTCAACCGCTTGTCTGTAGGTCCCCACCAATCCTTCTCGTGCCTCAATCATCTCAGAAAGAAGGGTTCGGAATTCGTGGAACAATCCGTCACGCTTGAGCTTCAATAGATTGTATCCATTCTGTGTCTGCTTAATCCGACGCTTGAGATTGATGAGTTCAGAGCGTGTGGGTTTGATGTCCAATGCCATGATTTCTCACCTCCAGTTGCTCGATTACACAATCACTTCTTTTCGGTTGGATGATACTTGTCAATCCACTTCTGATCTAGTCGGACTAGATATTTGGTGGAAATGTTCTGCATGAGATCCCAGCACAAATCAAGGGTTTCATCAATCGAACGATCTTCATCACGGCTCTGTCGTAGGAACTTGTCTTCAAACAATCCAGAGAAGTCGAGCAATTGCTTGTCACGCTCGTTCAATGCATCTTCACCGACAATGGCGACAAGACCACGCAATTCACGACCCTGTGCATAGGCGGCATACATTTGGTCAGAAACCGACTTGTGGTCCTCACGGGTCGTTTTCTCGCCGATACAACCGCCCATCAATCGAGACAGGCTTGGAAGTACGTTGATTGGCGGGTAGATACCTGAACCGTGCAACTCACGCGAAATCACGATTTGGCCTTCTGTGATGTATCCAGAAAGATCTGGAATCGGGTGCGTGATATCGTCACCGGGCATGGTCAGAATGGGGAACTGTGTGATGCTACCCTTCTTGCCCTTGACTAGACCTGCACGCTCGTACAGCATGGCCAAGTCAGTGTACATGTAACCAGGATAACCACGTCGACCGGGTACTTCTTCACGTGCAGCACCGATTTGACGAAGAGCATCACAGTAGTTTGTAACGTCAGTGTAAACAACCAGTACGTGATAATCATGTTCAAAGGCAAGGTATTCTGCTGCAGTGAGTGCCAATCGAGGAGTAATCAATCGCTCGACTGCGGGGTCGTCTGCCAAGTTGACGAATAGTACCGCATTCTCCAGTGCCCCTGTTCGCTCAAGGTCACTTCGGAAGAAGTTGTATTCTTCAGCAGTGATTCCCATAGCGCAGAACACTACGATGAACTCTTCATCGCTGTCCTTCAGTTTCGCTTGACGTGCGATTTGCAGTGCAATGTCATTGTGTGGTAAACCAGACGCACTGAAAATGGGCAACTTTTGTCCACGGACCAGAGTTGTACAGCAATCGATTGCACTGATTCCTGTCTGAATGAAATCGTGAGGTGATTGACGACTGTATGGGTTGATTGCAGCACCGATGATGTCGGCTTCACCCTCTGCAACAATGGCTGGGCCACCGTCACGGGGTCGACCTGCACCGTCCAGAATTCGACCGATCAAATCCTTGCTCACAGGTAGCTTAAACACGTCACCCATGAACTTGACACCGGTTCCTAGATCGACACCTGCAGTTCCTTCGAACACTTGTACGACGACCATGTCGTCACTGGTATCGAGAACCTGACCGTTCTTCATACTGCCATCTGTCAAGCGCAATTGCACGATTTCACCGTAAGCAACAGGCTCTGTCTTCTCAAGGAAAACAAGCGGACCTTTCACGTCTGTAATTGTTCGATATTCCTTTCCACTCATCTAAATCCCTCCTAGTTTTCCTCCGCCGCTGCGGCAATTTGTTTGTTCATTTCGTCAACCAATCCATCGACACGGTCGAGGTAACCGGGTTCGAATCGGTCTCGCATGAGGTTGGTACGTGCTGGGACGTTCACAACATCCTCCAACTGACCCCCTGCTGCGAGTGCCTTCTTGGCTGAATCTTGGAATGTTAGAATGGCTTTGGCCATCTTGTATTGTTGCTCTAGACCCGAATATGCGTCGACATCGTGGAATCCGTTCTGTTGCAAGAAGAATTCACGAATCATACGTGCGACTTCAAGTGTCAACTGCTGGTCGACAGGAAGGGCATCCGAACCGACCAACTGAACAATCTCTTGCAACTCGGCTTCAACCTGAAGCAAACTGCTGATTTCAGTTCGAATCTCGGGGAAATCCGTGGCGATGTTGTCACGGAACCACTGATCAAGACTCTGAGGGTACAGAGAGTACGAACTGAGCCAGTTGATTGCAGGGAAGTGGCGCTGTCGGGCCAAACCTGCATCCAATCCCCAAAACACCTTCACAATTCGAAGAGTACCTTGGGACACTGGTTCGCTGATATCTCCACCAGGTGGCGATACTGCACCAATCACAGTGACTGAACCGTCTTCGCCTTCCAAGGTCTCGACACGACCAGCGCGCTCGTAAAACTCAGCCAAGCGACTGGACAAGTACGCAGGATATCCTTCCTCACCGGGCATTTCTTCCAGACGACTGCTGATTTCACGCATGGCTTCAGCCCATCGACTGGTCGAGTCGGCCATCAGTGCAACGTCATATCCCATGTCACGGAAGTACTCCGCGATGGTGATTCCAGTGTATACTGATGCTTCACGTGCAGCCACAGGCATGTTTGAGGTGTTGGCAATCATCACAGTTCGATTCATCAGAGGCTTACCGGTGTTTGGATCAATCAAGTGAGGGAACTCGTCCAACACTTCAGTCATCTCATTTCCACGCTCACCACATCCAATGTAGACCACAATCTGGGCGTCGGAGTACTTCGCCAGAGATTGTTGAGTTACCGTCTTCCCTGAACCGAATGGACCAGGGATACCTGCTGCACCACCCTTAGCAAGTGGGAACAAGAAATCGAGAATGCGCATACCGGTGACGAGCGGGGTGTCTGGCGCGTACTTCTGCTTGTATGGGCGCGGTGAACGAACCGGCCACTTTTGCATCATCTGAATTTCAGTACCATCATCTAGAGTACAAACGGTTTGAGTGACGTTGAACGAACCGCTCTCGATACTGGCGACCTTTCCACTGATTCCGGGAGGAAGCATGACTTTGTGAACAATGGTTTCAGTTTCTTGAACTGTACCAATCACATTGCCTGATTCTAATTCATCGCCTACATTGACTGTGGCTTCAAAATCCCAAACCTTCTCCAAGTCGAGACCATCGGCATCGACACCACGTTCGATGAAGGTACCCATGGTTTTTTCCAATACCGGCAGAGGTCGCTGAATCCCGTCGTAAATCTGCGTTAGCAGACCAGGGCCCAGCTGTACCGATAGCGTCTGACCGGTGCGTACCACCGGTTCGCCCGGGCGGATGCCGGACGTATCTTCATACACTTGGATTACAGATTTGTCACCATGCAATTCGATGACTTCACCCATCAATCCTTCATGTCCTACACGTACAACTTCATACATTCTTGAACGAATGCCTGTGGCCGTCACCACAGGTCCAGAAATACGGTAAATCACTCCATTTTCGTCACTCATTTTTCGTCACTTCCTTTTTTTTGGATTACTTCCAAAGGTCGACGCCAAGCGCCGACTTGATGGACTCTCGGAGGGTGTTGTCCTCTTCGGTCCCAATGCCCAACACTGTGGGCGTAATGCTGTCTGCTATCTGCGAGCGCAGACGATCAGACAAGCGAGTCATATCAGCACTGTCGATAACGACAATGCCCACATCCTTCTGGCTCAGAAGACCCCGCATGACTTCAGCGAGTTCTTCATCACCGTTGGGATGATGCAATCGGCTGATTCCAGCCAATTGGAATCCTAAGGTGAATTCAGGTGTACCAACAACAGCGATCTCCATTTTTTCACCTCACAGATTCATGTGCGCTTCAATGACCTCATCAGAGAGGCCTGCCGCTTTGCCACGCACAAGCAAGCGGATGTTTTGCACCTCGAGCACTTTGCTCTCGATGTAGTGAATTACGGGGAATGCTGACAGCGGATTCAGGTAAGAGAATCGGCGCATCATTGAGTTGCGCTGTTCTTGCAAAAGCGAGACTACGGGGTCTAAGCTGGTTGCAGATGCCTGAATAGCGTCATCAAATCCTGTATCATCGAATGAGGTGGCTCGGCGGAGGGCCTCAAGCACACCTTCATTCGAATCGGCCATTGATGCAGTTTTGAGTACTGCTTTGGAAATCTTGCCACCGCCAATCATCAGAGCATCTCGATCTTCACCGTTGATCCCCTGACGGAGACCACGGAATTGATTGATGATATTTCGATGGTCAATTTCAACCTGGATGTATTTCTCCAATAATGGTGGACTATCAGGTCCACGGATGGCATCCAATGCATCGCGGTAGTACGCAGAGTCGAGCGTATCTTCCATCTCCTGAAGGCTTGCATCTGCTTCAAGACGAGACAGGGCGTAACCCCAAGGAGTTCCGGACATCGCTGCGACTGCGTCGCTCAAACTGTCACAATTCCGAACGATGTCGAGCCACTTACTGTTACTCGTGTTTTCCTCAGGAAGAACTTGACCCGAGACCATTTCAATATCTGCACCACTATGTATGGCGCGCAAGACGGTCTTTGCGTTCTGGTATGAGAATCGCTTGACATACACAGCAACGGTGGATTTCAACCGACCTTGACAGAAGCCGAGAACGGTTTCAAGATCTGCGTCCAAATTGTGATTCAGTGCGGCTTCGATAAGATCCGCGCCAGACAAACGGGGCGCGTACAAATCAATCTCATTTCGGTAACCCATGTCACCGATTGAGATACCAATGGTATCCGGGCCCTGTTGCAATAGTTGGCGCATTCGGGTTGAATCAATAAGCCCTGCACGCCGTGTTTTCGCACGCGCGGCAGCATTGGCCACATTGCTGCGACCGTTATTGACTCGAACCATTTTCTCACCTCACTTAATTTCCAAACAATGTTTCGTTGACAGATGCCAGGCTGGCTTTCCAAGCCTCTTCAAGGCGGCTGTCAAATCTGTAATCTAATACGATTGAACTGTCGGCGGATTCAAGCGTGAATCCTCCCAGTCCATCGATGTCTGCTCCAAAGTTGAATCCCTTGGCTTCCTTCTCTAGCGCTTTACGGTCAATGGAGACGGGGCGCATGGTCATGCCATCCCCTTCTTTCTTGGCCTCAGCGACGAGGGCTTTGATCAGAGCTGCGCGACCCGATAGTTTGGCCGAACCAACCTCTGCCTTGACAGCATCCCATGTAGCATCCAACTCCTTTGCTTTTGCAATGAGTTCACGCTTCTGGTTATCCTGTCGAGAGGATGCAACGAGTTCCTTTGAGAGCTGTGTGGCTTCGCGCTCAGCTCGAGAAACGAGGGCATCTCGAATCTCGGCAACTTCCGCCTCAGCCTCTTTATCCAGTGATTTAGCCGTTTTCTTGGCTTCATCCTTGAGGGCCTTGGCTTCCGCCTTTGCCTGAGCGGCAATTTCGTCAGCTAACGCTTCTAGAGACATTATCACACATTCCATTTAGAGTCGTATCTGTGGTTTGACCGTTCTGCTTAGAGCAAGAACATGGCCAAGAAACCGAACAGGACGATGGTCTCAGGCAACGCAGTGAAAATCAGCGCGTGGGTGAATCGGTCCTTGTCTTCGGCCAACATGCCGACGGCTGCTGCGCCAATTTGTCCTTGGCTCATACCGGTACCGATACCAGTTAGACCGAGTGCAAGACCTGCACCGATCATCTTCATTGCTGCTTCTGTACTTGCGTTATCTGCCGAATCTGCAGTCTGAGCGGCTACAATGCCTGTTGCAATAAACAACACACTCGAGACAAGCATCATTCGTACGCCTGCTTTCAGGGTTTTATTTTTCATTTTCATTTCCTCCTTTTTTCCATTGCTATGCAAGGAACGTGATATGCGCTACTCCACCTCCACGCGGCGCGCTTTGAATCCGAATGGCTTGAACGCCTCGCCACTCGAGTCATAGAACTGGCGCATCCATTCCACGAAGTGCAATCGCACTGCGTGGATGTTTGGACTGAATACACCAAGCCCCCATGCAAATAGTTGAACCATGAGCCAACCAATGATGATTACTGGGAATAATGGGCTTGAGAAATCAAGGCTTCCATACAACATATTGTTGCCGGTTTCAGCGATCTTCACACCGACCACACCGACGGCGAAGAGACGTACGTAGGAGAGAACTGTGGGCAACATACCGATTGCTTCGATGCCTGCCAATCCAATGTTAATCGGGAATGGAACTCCGTGGTATCTGAACAATGTCCACATTAACATGCCCAAACCCACTGCGAATTTGGCCACACCAACCATCATTACAGTGCCCATCAAGTCAAGGTAGTCTTGATCGGGGTTGACCCACTTTTCTTCGTATGCGGGAGCAGAAAGGAATGCGTAGGCTGCAAGGAAGCCACCAACCAGAATGAGCATCCAACTGCCCTTCTCAAACAGGGCGCAGACGAATCCTTGGTCGCCGTGACCATTTCCATACAGCCAAATGTCCCGGAAGCCGACTGTAAGTCCAATGAGAATGTGTGCGACGCCCAAGTAGATGGTGAGTAGAATGAGGTGCTCAAGGTTGCCGCCGTGTGCAACATCAGAGACACGGTGGAATGGGTAAGCAAGTGTAAGTCCGAATGGTCCGTCCAAAACCCAGTGGACTTCGCCACCATTGGGATACATGACGGTCATCCAAGCAACCCAGCCAGGCAGAGATTGATCATGCCCTGTACCAAATTTCGGTTCCTTCCAATAATAATGGCCGTGTGAGCCATCGGGAAGGACGTAGGCCTCACATTGAGCCACACCGACAATGCCTTCGATGTAATGTCCAGCATCATCCTTACAGACACCGTGTGGAAGGAACTCAAAGCCGGCAAACTCGCCATAGATATAGCCGAAGATGACCGTGGCAATTCCAATGTAAACGAGGAATTTGCCACCCAGATTCATCAGTTCATTGTTGCCAGCACGGCTCATGACAAACGCACCCAGTCCGAGTGTGACCAAACCGTATGCCATATCGCCCAACATCAACCCGAAGAAGATGGGGTAAGTGACGAACATGAAGAGGGTCGGATCAATCCGACCGTAGCCTGGACGACCCACAGCATCGGTCAGCAATTCCATTGGTTTACTGGCTGTGCGATCTTGATATGCAATCGGTGGCATTTCCTGATGGTGGTGGTGGTCCGCATGTCCATGACCGCCGCCGCCAGGTTCAATCTTGAAGGGTTCAATGTCAACAACCGTGCAAATGGATGAGAGAGCGCTGTTTACTTCGTCAGCCCGAGCCATCTCAACCCATCCATCGACAATGAATGCGTGGTCAGTGGTTGCGATTCGGACTGGCGCAGTGGCCAATTCTTGATCTCGCTCCAGCAATTCCAAACCCGAGTGAAGTGAATCTGCATTTGAATCGATCCAAGCTTCAAGACTGGAATTCAGTGATTCCTGCTCGGCGAGTAATTCATTCTTCTCAGCATCGATTTCACCCATTCGCATGACTAGGCTACCCTCATATTCTGGAATCGGGGTTGGGGTGAAGCCTGCAACCTCCAAAGTAGCTTGAGCGGCTGCAGCATCCGCGTTCAACACGAATACACCAATCACAGTCTGCTTTCCTGCGCTACCGGTGAACATGAGGCCACCCTTCGGGACTTCAACCGCTTTGGCGTCTCGAACGGTTCCAATGAAGCAAGTGAGATTCTCATACCCGGACAACAAATCGATTTCCAATTTGAGAGGAGCGACCATCGATAGCATCGATTGCTCATCGGAAAGAGCCTTCAAGGCTGATTCTACTTCATCCAAGCGGTCTTGTGTGGACACCAGTGTGTCGACCTGTGAATACAAATCTCCGGAGAGGGACGAGCGGACTTCTTTGATGGACTTGACCGAATTCGATTTGGCCGCAACCATGCCGGCCGCGTTGCGCAACTTGTTGACATCACGACTCAATTGATCCGCGGTGTCACGGGGAGCACCCATGCTGAGATCATCGTCTTCTCCATCGTAGTCTACAAGGTGTAGGGCACGGATTTGAGCGAGCATCTCAATGGTTGCATCCAACTTATCCAATGTACCCGAAGCGACCAATCGGCCCATTTGTCGGGTATGGATTTGAGACATGATTCTCCCTCAATTTGGATTATGCTCTAAAGGCATCAAGTACGATGTCTACGGCACTGGAACGATTTGATTCACCATCACTGTGGATGGATTCAATGGCTTTGTCTCCTTTCTTAGAGACCTTGTCCGCTTCCTTCTGAGCAGCAGATCGAGCGTCATCGACCATTTGTTGGGAATCGGCCTGTGCTTGAGTCCGACCCTCGCTAACTGTTTCAGCTGCGGCAACTCGTGCTTTGGTGACGATATTGCTGGCTTCAGACTCTGCCTTGGCCAGTGTCGCAGCGGCATCCGCTTCGGCATCTTTGATGGTTCGTAATACATCGGCTCGACTCATTGAATCCACCTATGGTGGACGGGCGACCGTTGAGGGGTTTATGATGGTACCCTCACACCAATGAGGTTGTCATTGTTCAGAATGTGAGAAAACTGTCCTAGGATTGAACCAAATATGCGATTGAGTGCGGCCAGCACAATGGATACTGAAAGGATGGGGTCCGAGGATTGGGCTGAATTGCAGCGCAACCTAGAAGCAACCATTCCCGTCTATGATCGAATCAACCGATTTGCGACTTTTGGGCAAGACAAGCGTTGGCGAAAAATGGTTCGCAGTCGCCTTCCCATTGAGGGGAAAATCCTCGAGGTAGGGTGTGGGCCCGGTACGTTTGCTGAAATGATTCCTGATCGTGACCTCACCTGTCTAGATCCAATTCCTGCCATGCTTTCGGTTGCTGAAAAGAGGGTCAATTCTCAGCGAGAAACACCTGCGAAATTTGTTGAAGCCACAGCCGAAGAGATGCCTTTTGAAGATGCGAGTTTTGATGGAGTATGTTCACTGTTTTCATTCCGAGATTGGTACGACAAGCGCGCCGGGCTAAACGAAGTCAAACGTGTACTCAAACCAGGTGGCAAAGTTGTCATTGTCGATCCGGCCAAAATGAATCGAGTTCACGGTTGGCTCGGATACATGTGGATGCGTGTTTGGGTGGGAGCCTACGCGCGTTACATATGCAAGATGAGTGACCACCCATGGAAATGGTTGACGAAAACTTACGTCCACTTTGGGACCACGAAGGATTACGTGAAGATGCTAAAGGAATGTGGATTCACCGACGTGAAAGCCAAGGTCGTTTTCCCCGGAATGGCGACAATTTGGTCGGCGACGAAACCAAATGAGTAATCAGAAAACCCACAACATTCGCCTGCAAGTCACTGCACGCCAAATGATGCCCTTTGTTAGCGGATTAAACAATAGATTCAGCATCCAATCCGGAAGTCTGAACAAAAGACTCCCAAATCGGAATGATCGTTTGGAGTTGCGCATGACTCTCCCCATCTGTTTCTTCCAACGGAATTCGTAATCGGTAAGTGGAGTTCCATCCTTTAGGTGCTCTGCAATCACCTGACCTGCGATTCGGCCACCGACCATGGCGATTGTAATCCCGGCTCCATTGGATGGAAGAACCATTCCCGCCGCATCCCCTACCAACATGTAATGACCTTTGACAAAGGTCTTGATGGTGCCCGACATTGGCAATGAACCTGCACCACGGAATGTAATGGGACCATCATATTGTTCGATGAATTCATCGGCATACTGATTCATGGTTTTTCCCTTAGAGAAACTACGCTGTATTCCAAGGCCGATATTGGCCCCACTGGACTTGGGGAACATCCAAGCATATCCACCCGGAGCCATCGAACCAAAATGAA
>CEPB01123793.1_pt1 | contig 12317 bp, 10 predicted proteins | sample 530611 | NCBI WGS metagenome assembly CEPB01 (sample SAMEA2620672, study PRJEB7988) | marine metagenome | isolation source: saline water (ENVO:00002010), including
GCGTTCGAGACGCACAACAACACAACGCGCCGCCAGCGACGCCATACTTTTATTTTAGCATAATGTCTGACGATTGGATACTGGGTGTCCTGGCGGCACTGGCGTGCGCGACTTTGTGGTGCATGCTGTGGTGCTGCGCTGCTCGCGTGCAACAACTGCCGAATGCGCCTAATGACGACAAAACGCAGCAACATAAATCGTATGGTGTACGGACGGGCGAAACGTTCAAGTACAATCCCGTGCTGCGATCGCCGCCGCCCAGTCCCACGGTGCACAACGGCCCGGAAACAGACGCCTGCGTCGTTGCAGACGTCAATGCAGCAGCAGTTCCCGTCACCGAATCGCGCACCCTGCCCGGATTGCATTTTATCAACAGTTTCAACATCCAAGACTAAACGTCTGCTATGACGTCGGCACGCACTATACAAGGCATGCGCGACGCACTGCAGCGCATGAACCCCAGCAACGATCAGCTCGATGCCGCCGTTGCCGCCGTTGTGCGCAACACTACTCTGGAACAAATACTTAGAGAGTGGCAACCGCGCGCGCCCGACACGTCACCTCCATGCCGATACTGCAACTCCATCGGCACAATCAGCATATCCATGCAGCAACTCAGGTCGGGTGACGAAGGCGAAGAGGCCGTTGCGGCGTGCGCGCGATGTCATCGTCGCTATCGTGTCGATCTGTGACGCCCGGCACGCTGCAACCGCCATCGGTGCTAAAATACAGCAGCACGTCGTCGTCCAGATCGCTGGACGGATTTGCACCCATGACGGACAAATTCGGTGTTCGCCCAACGTCTTCATCCAAGTAATAAATTGCAGCGTTGTCGCAACAGCAGCAAAAACCACTCATTGTTTTAAAAATGCACATTGACGCTAGCCGCAACGTCCTTATGCTAGCCACAGGATACGTCACAGGATACGGTCTGTGCTTGAGGCAGTCGTCGGTGCAATGGTTGTTTCGCGCGTCATTGCTAGTGCTAGCTATGGTCATGTACGTGACTTCTGACCGCACGTCTTATTATCCTGACGAACTCATTCCTTTGTTGACTATAGACGTTTTGGTCGATGTGTGCGATTATCACACCGATGGCATAAGCGTGCTGAAGCGCACGATGACCACGGCGCTGATTGCCAGGTTGCACGGCGCGGTGCAAGAAATCTGGTGGTTTGCGACCATGTACGCTGGTGGCTTTGCCATACTGCATCACGTCTCATCAAAACCCGTGCCAGCGGCAAACGCCCTGGTTATGTACGTGTCTTTGACCATGCCGCAGCCAGCACGACCGTTTGAGGCGTTTGTGCGTTTGTTGGGTGCGTGCGTTGTCATGTACTTGTATCGCCACGCAACAATCCCTTTGCAATCATACAGCGTCGCGCACTTTTTTATGGCACCGTGGCCCGTGGCTTGCATCATAGGTGTTATGCAAATTTCGGCAAAATGCTACGCGACGCACGACGGTCACAGAGGTCCCGAAACACATGCCGTGCTCGTTTAGTGACGTGTCGTGTACAACACCATAAACATAGTACGTAATGTACAGCACTTGCCTATGAAATTTTAATAGGCCATTCTTACGCCGTGTAAATCAAAAGCTATTTACAGTCACCCATCCGTGACTCGATGCCCAATGTCCACCGATGCCGAGCATCAGCACTGGGGCCGCACGTGGCACAACTTGGGCAACCCCGACGACGACGCCGACACGTGGCAAGGCCCGTCCTTGAGTGTCGCCGCTATCGGCAAACCCGAAATCTTTAATCCACAGGCGCGCTATTTTTACCAATTGTTTCGCGAAGACCAGTCGCAATCATCGGCTTTCCGTGCGATCATGCGTCTGGTCAGCGGCGTAGCTTACCGCATGTGCACCACAAGTGACAACGTCGACGCCAATAGCGTCCGGTGCGTCGTTGGCTTCAGCCAGTCCGCGACGCAACCCATGCGGTGCACGGCCTTTAGCATAACGATTCAGACGCGGTGTGCCCAGGACGATGACGACAAAGTCGACGCTTTGATGCAAGCCGCTACGTCAGCGGTTGAGGACATCCTGAAGAGCGATGCTAAGATGCTGGCGGGCAACCGAGATGGCGTGCAGACAGCACCATTCATGCCGTGTGACTTGGTTCCAAACACGGCCGTGCTGCAGTCGCTGTTGTGCGGCGTGCACATGCGCAGCGCTGCTGCCCCGACCAACCCTTTTGCATGGTCGCACACTGGCGGCGGCAATAACGCTGCTGTGTCCAGCACTGTGGCTGATGTTAACGAGTGCGACACGCGCATCATCGTCGGCTACGACAATCTGGAACCGCGCACATTGTGGTCAAAATACAGCATACCCTACCAGCTCGTGCAGCTGTGTCCCGATTATCCCTTGTCGACGAACGACCCGGATCGCAACGCCCTTTTGCGCCGCATCGCGTCGACGCCGCGCGCATGCAATGTTGCCAACTCGGACGATCTCAGCTTGTGGGAACGCATCATGCTGACGGCTCGCCACCAGCGCGTCAAAATGGCCAGCGACGAAGCGGCGTACTGTGCGTGGGCGGCGCAAGAAGTTTCGGCGTTGATGTGCTCAGAAGTTCCTCCAACTGCAACGGCAATCCCAGCTTCGGAATTGGGCGTTGTAAGTCACAGAGACGGTGACAACGACAGTCAGAGCGAGTGGCGCTTGCCGTGCGTTGACAACACGCTTAGCCCGTTGGCAAATTGGATGGCCAGCTTGTGTGCGTCTCTGGAAAGTTTCTACTTTGTGCACTCGTGTCACAGCCAAATCCTGCTGCTTTTTATTGCTGGATTGGATTCGTTCCGAGAATGTAGTCCCGGTGATGTGCACCTGAACGTGCTTTTTGCTGGACCACCTTCGTCAAGCAAAAGTTTTGCGTGTTCCGTGGCAACGGACATCTTACCTCCGGGGCTTGTCAGCTCGGCGGTCAAGCGCACAAAGTCAGCATTTCAATACAGCGCTGATCAGGGCAGCCGCTTTATCTTAGAAGACGAAACGCCAAGAAAGCAGTGGGGAGATGCCGAAAGTCGCGGAGGATCCGTGGCAGACGACGATCAGGTAGCGCAACGCAAACAGATCCTGACGGGTACGTTCTCCAATCGCTAAGTTTGCCTCGTGCTTGATTTTCTGACGCTGTGTTTTGTCATTGTTTTTGCGTCCTTGATCGTATGCCTAGAACACAAGGTGGTTGTTGAACAGTGCTTGATGCAAGACGGGAAACGGAAACAGGTCATTGCGTCGTCCAGGCTGCAAGGCTCGTTTGTGTGCAGCACGAACGAGCTCAGTGCCAGCACGTTAGACGCAGGCTTGATCAGTCGCTTCACCGTCATCACGCCCAGCAGCAAGCGCACTCGCGAAAAGCACAAGACCGTCCAGGGCATTTTTCGTGCGAGCCTTTCTGCGTCATCATCTCAGGCCGTGCGTAGTGGCCGTGCAACGTGTCGAGCCGTCACCAACGATATGTTCAAGCGTTGTGCCGTGGTGCAGCGTCTGCTTGCCTTGGATGCCGTGCAACCCGTCAATATGTCGGCGGCCTCGGCCGTCCTCGAGGCGTATTCAAAACTGCCCGGGCGCGTTGCGCAGGCACGCGCCTTGGATCGCGTCTTGACCGTGGCTTCAACTTTGTGCATCATGGATTGTATTGCCACGTTGTTTTGTTTGCCGCAGTCACCTTTTGCCGGCGAGTGCATCAATCCGGCCGACGCGCGTCAGCGCCAGGCTATCAACGGCTTATTGGTGACAACAACCGAGCACGGCATTGCTGCACTTGGTTTGCTCCAGCACGAAATGCTGTCGACCGATCAGGCTTGTATCTTAACGGCTCTGGCTCACGCTGATTTGGAGCCGTGTCCAACTGACCCGGCGTATGTAACACTTTCGTGCCTAGGGGCAGGTGCAAGTGCGGCTACCACCGGCGGTTCGGGTGGCGGATACCGAACAAAGCGGAAAAATTTTATTGAGGAATCTTCATCTTTGTCTTCTACAACGCCAGAACGCGTAGCCGGCGTCATGCATCGTCTAGTCTCGGCCGAGATGCAATCACCGCCGTACATCTTGGACATGACATCAGCATTTGGTTGCTCGCCGGTTGCCAACAGCAATCGCCGGCAACGCCGCAAAGTCTTTCGTGACCCCTGTTGGATCTTAGCTGAAGCTTTGAAGCCTTGCATAAACAAAAGCAAAGACGACGTAAGCAACCCAGTGTCAATCTTGGGTTCATTCGCGTGCGGCCCGACGCACGCCCGAGTGATGACGATGCTGGGCGTGCACGGAGTATCGCACCTTATGCAGTGCGTGCAGCTGCCAGCGTTTACGCCGTACAACATGCAGCTGGCGTTTTTACCGGCTTCGCACACGCAAATGCTGGGTGGTAAAACCGAGGCGGCAAACACAATCAGCAGCGAACGCCAGCACAAGACGCGTCATATTTCGCGACCCGTCGAGTGCACCACGCTGTGCACGCGTCTGAAATCAACAGACGGCACAATGCAGTTACTGGGAGTTCTGCCTGCGGACTTAAATGGCAGCCGTTCCTTTTTCACGCAGCGCTACGGATCAAGCGCCGACATGGATACTGGAATGACTTACCCCAATGATTACGTTGACTAAATTTAATACACACACTTTTGCACAGTCACAGTATATCTAAAAGGACCCTTGTGTCATTTGTTTGCGTGCCTGTCATGCTGGGTGACCCGGCGTCCATACGACGTGATGAGCCCGGCGTGCGCACGGTTACAATATCTCAGCGCCGTGGTCAACAGCTGTTGAAGCTGCTGAATTTCCCGTGCATAAAAACCGCAATACACGTCCTGGAAAGTTATCTCGATGACTTTCAGCTTGCTCTGACCACCAGTAGCGCGTCGGGCAGCAACAAGTACCTTCGGCCAACCCAGCAACAGCAGAATTTGTTGCAGCGCTACAAGCGCGATCTGGTGCCCGGTTTGTTGCGTCAAGGCGTTGCCCTGGGCATGGCCATCGTGCACGTGCCGCAATCAGAAGATGAAGTGCCAACCATAGTGCCCTGGTCGTCCGTTCGTGTGCAATCCGTCTTAAACGAACGCAAAGGATACAAGCGTAGCTACATCATAGAGTCTGCTCTGTCGGGTATCGACAATTCGACGCCGGTGCAAAACGTGTTTGTGTGCGACTGCTTCGGTGATTCCGCGCCCGATCCCATCACAGGCGAGTTTCGCAGCAAACTTGTAGCCATCGAAGGATCCGTGGTGACATACGTTGAGCACCTGCAAACGGCTCTGCGCTCAGAAAGAATACGGTCGCAGCCCACAGCTTTTCTGGAAAGCGAAAAAGCCAAGCCTGACAGCTTAAGCAACGAAACAAGCTATGGTTTCTACGCAGATGCCGAGACACTCGAGCGCAGTGCAGCGAGCACGTATGAGATAAACCAGAATCATATGCAAATGCTAGCAGAACAGAACCGCACATTTCAAGCATACGTCGACAGCTCAATGCACGGCGTCAGCAACAACAACGACGACGCCGAACGCTCCGAGCTTGCTTCAACGGCCATGCACGGTCTTGCGCCTTTGCCGTCGGGCATGCGACTCGTGCGCGGCGCCGAAGCACGGTCGCCAGAGCTGCTGGTTGACAAGTTGCGCTACTTAGACAACAGTATTATGTCGACGCTGGGCGTGCCTCGCAGTTTTGCTATGCACGATCAAGGTGGCAATCACAACGCGTACCACATGCTGCACTGTGTGATCGTGCGCTCAACACAATCTTACGCCAAGCAAGTGGCCCAAGCATTGACTTTTATCTTCAGCATGCAGCGTGCTGGCAAAGTTGTCAGGCGCAAGCGCAAGCTGGACGACGTTAACATTGTAACGTGCAAATTTATAGAAACCTCGAAAGCCACACAAGAAGAACTCAGCGCGCTGTACGACCGCGAAGTCATTGACTGGGAAACCTACAGACGTCTGGTTACGGCTGCCGTTGGCATCAGCGCCGACAGCATTGCTCACACCGGTACAGGCAACGGCGCTGGCAAAAGTGATCCGTGGTCACACGAAGACCGACGACAGTTGCTGACGGGTGCATCCAACACCGACGCAGATTCTCAAGACACTGCTGAAGTAAAATCATAAAGTTTGCACTGCTCACCAATAGTTTTCCGTATTGGGCGCACCGCCACGCTGCAGATACTCTTTCTGCTCGCGCTCAAACTGTGCCTGCTTTTGCAAACGCATGCTTTCGTGCTTGCGAAAACTTTCGCTGCTCATAGCTTGGTTGATCACGGGCTTTGATGACTCGCGTGCCGCCGGCGGTTTGCCTGCAGATGGTGAGTCAACAAGTTTAGCAACGGGCGTGTTGTCGTGCAGCCCGTGCAAAAGCTCCTTGACCGAAACGCTTTTTGTGCTGCCATTTCGTACGACGTCAAGCTCGGCGCGCTCAAGCAACTCGTTTACAGATTTGTTTCCGTGTTCGTTAAGATCAAGCTCAGACATGTATGCGTTTGGTCGTGTCAACTTTTGACGATCGGTGTTGATGAGCCGGTACAGTTTATAGTGCTGCGACGCGCTGGCAACACAAACTTGGCCTGACTCAATAAAGCTTTGCCGCACGCTTGGAGCTGCGTGTCTCGATTGTTTTCGTCGCATACGGGCTGCGCGGCCGCGTGCATCATCGTGTTTGCGCGCGTACATCTGGCGTACAACACGTGGACGTCCGGCCACAATCCGTTGCCGACGCGTCTGCCCTGGGTCATGTACACGTGTGCAGCGTACACAAAACGCTTAGCGTTGCGCGTAGACTGCAGGCCCAGGGTGTCGGCAACAAATTGACACGCCGCGACGTTGTGTTCGTCGTTGTCTAAGCGCTGCATCACGCAATCGTGACTGGTGTCTTCACTGACGCCATCGCTGTAAACGCACCGGACGGCCCATTCCGCCATCAAAGCTGTTGGTGGTAGCGTTTCGCAATTAGGCACGCCCATTGCATCCGCAAAATCCTGCGCAAACGTGTCAAGCGTTGTAACAATTTCAATGACGCGTGCCGCGTGCGGTCCACATTCCAGGTCGTACGCGTAAAACATGACTCTGTCGGATGTGCAACACAATAACAACCAACACTATAAACGTTTGACACCAGACATCTTTCGACAACTTTGTGTAAACAATGTCTGCCTCAATTGCGCGCGCCATGGCTAATGGTTCCGGATTGGGGTTGCCCGGTCAGGTAACACCCTTTGCACCCGCCGGTGGAAATGCTCCAGGTCAAGTTGTGCCAATGCAACCCGTTGGCGTCAATGGTCCAGGTGGAGCGCCAGCCAGCAGCAAAAAGGAATTAATGACAAATTCGGTGTGCTCGTACCCGTTGTTCGCCAGGTATGTCCCTTTATGTTGACCTGGTTCGCAACTGCAAACTGACTTTTTTTCTGTTTTTGTGCCGTTGTCGTAGACCGTGGCGCGAAGGTTACGAAAAACACCTCGCGCCCTTTGACGCTTTGTTCATCGACTGCAGCAACGCGGACATTGCGCGCCATTGTACGAACAGCCATCAAAGCTACCGCCTGATGAATCTGCCTTTGCTGAACACGTTCTTGGCCAAGAAAATCTTTACCATCAACAAGGAAGATGGCGCATTTGCCGCCGACGCCGCCATTGACGAGTTTGTGCACAACTTGTGCTTTCTCGGCACCAACCGCAACGACGAGCAGCTGTCGGGCGGTGCAGGAAAAGGCGCACACCCTGAACGCTCGTCGGCGTACCGCCGTCTCATCAACTTTGATTGCCGCGGTGCGTCACGCATCCGCAATCTGTGGCCTGCCGCGCGACAAGGTGATCGGCTGGCGTTTTTGCTCGTCGAGAAGCCGGCGTACGGTTTCAATTGTGAAGCAAATTTGCCTACAGACTCGCACCGCACGCGTTTAGCCGACAAAAGCAAGAAACTACAGCAGATGGAAGCGCAGCTGCGGTACATGGTTGCAAACGGTTTTGCAAAGTCTGCGTGCGACCAAGTGAAAGACAGCATCAAACAGCAAAAACAAATTGAAGCAAGCGAGACGAAGCAAATTATACTGCAGTGCAAGCCCGTGGTGCTGCGCGACGGATTGGACGTCAAGCAGGACATGCTTGAGGATGACGAGATGCTGCGCAAGGTGCTGGACGTTGGCTTTGTGTACGAGCACGTGCCGCGCGCCTTTTCGCCTAGCGAAGGCAGCGTCAAAGCAGCTTTGACTACGTTTTCAGCTAATGACGTGTTGCCGGTGATATCGGTCTTCATGCGCACGTGAAGGCACATTACATAATAACACTATGTTTTACTTAGAACTTTCTTGTCGTTGCTGTTGACACTGCAGATGTTGCAGCACGATGGACCAGTGCACGTCCCACAGCTGGTAAACAGGCCGGCAATCCGGTGCTGGCATGTGCTGATGCTGCCGCTGCTGCTGCTTCGGTGAGACATCACTATCCATCACAGGCCGGCCGATTGTAAAATGACACCGGCGCTTTTATCCAAGGCCTGCATCACCACGGGCCTCGCGCCACGCCCGCACACGACATCAAGCAACGTGTCTGGGCTCAGAGACGTGCCAGTGACAGCGATGATGCCTCGCACACGGCGACCAATGTTGTCTTGCAGCTGGTTAATAAAGCAGTTCGGCCTGATGCCGTGCACGTTGTCGTTGCCATGCACGCAGAATACGACGGTCGTCGTTGCGGCGTACTCGGCCAGCATAGCCAATACCATTTCGTACGCGTGCAGATCGGTGTTGCACCGGCCGCTTAGCCACTCCAGCGGCGGCGCTTCGGTGATCTCCAGTCTTTGCTCTCCCCAACCCTGCGGCACAACGGTGGCCGAGCGCATGCCTGTCGTCGCCGGTCGCACGCCGGGGCTGTGCACCAAGCTGCTGTCACGTCCCAGCAGCAACAGCGCCAGGCGTTCCTGCTGTGCACCGTGTGGCCCAACCAGCAACAGCCTGTGGCGTATGCGTACGGGCACGCTGGGGATCTCCATCGTGCTTTATTGTGCAAGGGCCCATACTGGCGCCTCGCTGGCTTTGTTGCGGCACATGCCCATGTATTCCGTGGACAACAGCGCGCGCGTTGGCAGCAAAATCTCGGGCGCAATTTCCGACTCCAATCTCAGCCCGTTGCGCATCCACGCGGCGTCCATGGCGTTTTGACACGCCACCTGATCGCTCGACAGCAGATATTTTGACAGCGCCGACACCTGCTTTAGCGCGTACACCTGGCGGCCGACGGCACCATCGTCGTCCAAAGCGCGGTCCATGGCGGCAGCAACTGCGCTGCGGTACGCCATGGCGCTGGCAAACGTCGTGCCGGGTTTTTGCGCCGCGTCTTCGGGATGCGCAAGACGCGCGGCCGCCAGCGCACGCACGGCGCTGGACGTCGCAAGCCTAAACAGCGCGTGCAACCTTGTGCCCGGCGCCGGCGGCGTGCCTTGTGTGTTGAAAATAGCGTTGCCTTGCTTGGCAACAACAGACAAATCGGCAAGCGCTGCTGCAGCCAAGGCTGTCGCGGTGACGGCGGCTTTCTGGCCAATGACGGGTGGCAGCGCGTTCTGCACAAACACGTGGCTGTACAACGCCGCCTGTGCCGCCTCGGCCAACGACTGGGCGCGCTTAGCCAATGCGTGCGCCTGATTGGGCTGTGCGACATCGTACAGCTGCTGGTGCGCCAACGGCACCAACAACCGAGCCGCCGAGGCCGCTACTAGCATTTTGTCGCCGGCTTCGTTTGTGACGTAAGCTTGCACGGGTTTCACGTGCTTGTTCAACCACGTGCACGATCTGTCTGTGCTGCTGTGTATCTTCGTGTCGCACACGTAATTTTCAACGTCGCGTGCCAACGTAGCAATTTTATTGTACATGTCGTGCTTGGCGTGTGCTAGATCTATTTCCTCAAGCTTGGCTAAAGCCGATATTGCTTTGGCTCTCTCGCTTGTTTCTCGAGTGGCGTGCAATTGTGGACATGCGTTGGTCTTCATGTTGTCGTGTCGTGCGTGTGCAGCGCGGATCACATGTAAATAGTCTACCGCAATCACTTGTAAATACCAAGTCTCTGCTTCTCGCGCGTCAACCGCCTTTTCTTGCGCTTTTTGTCATCCGTGCTTGTGCTTGCGCCGCCGCTGCTGCTGCTGTTGCTACAGGCATGATCGCGCTTACGCACGATGAAATCCTCGATGCGCTGCAACACTCTTGCGTCATGTGTAACCACGCGCGGCCACGTCTTCTCTGATTGATGGCACGGAGTCATGCCCGAGATGTCTTGGTTGTAGCACAGACAAAACACTCGCGCCATCGCCGCCCTGCCCTTGAGCACTTCGGTGTAATCGACGTGCGCGTTCGCGTACCACGACGTGATGCCCATCGTGCACCCGTGCAGCACGTCTTCGTACGGCAAGCGCATCTTCTCTATGTCAAACGGCAAAATGTGCAGCTTGTGCACCAGCACCGACTCGCGCATGATCTGCATCGCCCTGGGGTTATCACCAAGACCCATGACCCACGTGTTGAACTCGCACGTGATTACTCGGGTGCGCACATCGTGCCGGTGCAGGTGCTCGTGATGTTTGCGCGCCGAGATGTGCGTCTCGCCCAAGCCCAAATTCAAGACAATGTTCATAGCCGTGCCCGTCGCGTCGCCAACGGCCACCATGGCATCCGTCATGTGCGCGCACATCATTTCGCTGTGATGGTTATTCGCAACGCCGACGGTGTTGTTGTGGTTGTGCAAGCACGCAAACGGCCTCAGCATCTGCTGCACGTCTGTTGGTCGTAAGCTGGTCTGCTGCTCGGCAACTGTGCCAGCGCCAGCGCCAGCGCCAGCGCCAGCGCCAGCCCCAGCGCCAGACTGCATCTCTGGCGTCATATTCGGTACGTCACCCTTGGTTGCAATGTTCAATGCGGCGTAGTAAAACACAGCGTACGCGTTGTCGTCAGCCATCAAAAGCTCCATAATGATGCGCACGCAACGCTGCGCGCAGTCGCGCAAGGTCGCTCCGTCCGGCAACGGCTGCTGCTCGAACTTGTGCATCACCGTGTCGACCGACCGCACAATGCAATCGCGTTGCTCCGGTGTGTCGCTGGGCTGAAACACGCGCTCTTTCAGCAACGTTTCGCGCACCTCGCCCTTGAACACGGCTGTGTGTAGGCCCAACGCCAAGATTACAATGCGCACGTCAGCACTTTCTGCTAGCTCCGAACGCATTGCCACCGCCTTGAACTCCGCAATGCTGTTAGCCTGCTCCCAGAATCCTACCGGTGCAATATCTTCAGGCGCGTTTTCTTGCTGAACTTCCTGAGCCTCGACCGGTTTTTCGTACAGCTCTGTTTCCGCGTCGCTAACATCTTGTTTGTCCATTGCAACGGCCATCGTCTCAATCCTGGCCTGCACCTGTGCGGCGCGTTTCAACTCTGCGTTGTTCTTCTCAACAAGTTTGCCGCGCGTCTCTTCGGTCATGAGACCAGTGATGACCTCGGTGGCCGCGTGCAATTCGTTCAACGACATCCAAGTTCCGCTCGCCTGTTCTTCGTTCCACGGGTTCGCGTCTTTGGACAACGCCAACATGGTCGCGTACATGATCTGCTGCAACGGTTCTTTCCAGCCCACACAGCTTGCGCTGTCTCTTACGGTCTGTGTGAAAGCCCATAGACCTAACTGGCATGGCCGTGCCGGCACTGGCAATACTGTATGTGCACGCACCATGTCAATCAGCAATCGCACCATGCAAGCGTGCGCGCTTGTGGTATGAGGCTCGCACGTTTCAAGCTTATCTGGAACAAAATTGCCATCATGTACCGTTATAGCCAACACGCGCTTCATAACAAGCACCACCAGAGCCACCATGCTGTCGTACAAATTCTGCCGCTTGCTGGGCACGTCAACTGCATCCTCGTTGTCTTCAATTGTTTCCGTTGCCAAAATCTCGCTGTCGTGCCAAATCCACACGTTTTTAGCTCGCTCAAGCACCAACGCAGCCATTTTCATAGTATCGTCAGCCGACGTCGGCTCCGCGTGTTGCATGCAAAATTTGAAGACGGCCGGCACCAAATGTTTGTTCAGCGCACCAAATCCAAGCACGGCCTCGTACACCGCAAGAGAAACGTCCTGGTGCGTCAGTGCCGGTGCGACCGCCATGGTCAAAACGGCAACCTCAAATTTGTTCAAAACATTTCGTGGCTGCGCCAACGCCCAAAGCCACAGTTCTTTCAGACGCGGCACGCTGTCTCCGGATCCAGGTACCGCTTTGTCCAGACCAATCTGCAAACACTTGAATACGTCCACGGCCAACGCCGTGTCGTTAACTTGCTGTAACAATTGCG
>CEPB01056673.1_pt1 | contig 12255 bp, 10 predicted proteins | sample 530611 | NCBI WGS metagenome assembly CEPB01 (sample SAMEA2620672, study PRJEB7988) | marine metagenome | isolation source: saline water (ENVO:00002010), including
CAGATCAAAGAGAAGCAGCAGGATTAACTAAAAAAGAAATAATTAGAAAACTTTCTTTGGAATTGAATTTAGAAGATCTGAATAAAAAAATTTCCACCCAGTAAAGTCAAGCCAGCAAAAACTCCCGCAATTAAGTCGTCTAAAACAACTCCAAACCCTGACTTAAATTTTTGATCTACAAAAGAAATTGGATGAGGTTTTAAAATATCAAAAAACCTAAAAAAAATTATTAATATTATTGCAGCAATAAAACTTTCTTTTTCCCATTGATCCAAAGCAAAATCATAAACTCCCAACAAGGGTAGGAACAAAAAAGATAACCATGCTCCTGCAACTTCATCAATTACAATAGTTTTATGATCCTTTTCAGACAATTCTGCAGTTGCTAGGTTGCACGCAATGATTGCAATAACCGTAAGCCCCAAAAACATGAGAAAAAAAAGAAAATAACTTAATTGCACATATACGAACAAACAAAATAATATGAAAGCCGCAATTGAGCCCCAAGTACCTGGAGCTACGGGTAATAAACCTACTCCAAAAAAAGTCACTATCAAGTGAGAAATTTTATTTAAATTTGGGAATTCATTCATTTTTTAAAATGGTTATAACCTTTTTGTTTTAAATATACCCTTTTCTCTTCATTATAGATTTTGATTCCTTTTGACTTAGAGATTTTTCCGATATTAGTAATTTTAATCTTTAAGCTTTTAGCCAAGTCATTTATCTTTTTTGCTCTTCTTTGTGGCACAGTGAAGCAGAGTTCATAGTCATCTCCCCAAGTAAGTGCCTCTTCAAAAGGTCCTGCATGAGGAATTGCTTCAATATTAATTTCAGCTCCTTTGTTGCTTTGATTACAAATGTGTCCTAAGTCACTCAACAAGCCGTCTGAAATATCTATGCAACTGGTTGCGATATTTTGTAAATTTTTACCGAGCGAAGTATGTACCTTGGGTTTTAAAAATTTTTTTAGATATTTTTTTTCTTCTTTAGATATATTCTTTTTTTTAGAGTTTAAAACTTTTAGTCCTAGTCTAGCTTCACCTAACGTACCGCTTATAAAAATTAAATCATCTGCTTGAGCACCCCCTCGCGAAAGGAAATTTTTTTTATCTACTTCACCACAAACTCCAACCGAGACTGAGCATTCTTTTCCTTTGACCAAATCTCCCCCAATAACAGGTACTGTGTAATCCTTAGTAAAAAGTTTTATACCTTTAGCAAATTGTTTTATCCAATTAAGATCGGTTGTTGGCGTGACCAAAGTGATGGAAAGCCATTTAAGAGTTCCTCCACAAGCTGGGATATCGCTAGCAGCCACACAACATGCTCTATAAGCAATCAGCTCAGGCTCTAGAGATTTAGGAAAATGAACATTTGAATTTGAGACATCAGTAGAAAAAATTAAATCGGTTTTCTTGGCAGAAAAAAGTCCTGCATCGTCTCCCGGTCCAATCAAGATACCTAAGGAGTCGTTGTACCGACTCCCCAAGTCTTTAAAGTATTTTTGTAGAATTGAAAATTCATCCGATTCTTTCATACAGAATCGGATAAATTATTAAGAATTGTAGGCTTCAAAAAGCCCAGTCGCTCCCATACCTCCACCGACACACATGGTGACGATGCCATATTTTCCACCTCTTCTGTTTAACTCTCTGGCTACGTGTCCTACTTGTCTAGAACCAGTCATGCCGAAAGGATGTCCGATGGAAATAGAGCCACCATTGACATTAAGCTTTTCACTTGGAAGACCAAGTTTGTCTCTTATATAAACTACTTGAGAAGCGAATGCTTCATTGAGCTCCCACAAGTCAATGTCTTCCATCTTAAGGTTGGCAGATTTTAGAAGCTTAGGTATTGAATAAACAGGGCCAATTCCCATTTCATCTGGCTGACAACCAACTACTGTAAAACCTCTAAAATAAAGTTTTGGAGTTAAGCCCAATTCTTTGGCTTTTTCTTCACTCATTACAAGAGTAACTGATGCGCCATCTGACAGTTGTGAAGAATTTCCAGCTGTTACTGAGCCATTTTCAGGATCAAAAACTGGTTTCAAAGAAGAAAGGCCTTCAATGGTTGTTTCTGGACGGTTACAGTCATCACGGTCTACAGTGACTTCAACGTCTTTTTCTTCTCCAGACTCTTTGTTAACCAATTTCATAACGGTATCCATTGGCACAATCTCATCGTCGTAATAACCTGCTTCTTGAGCTGCAGCTGTTCGCTGTTGACTAGACAAAGCATATTCGTCTTGAGCTTCTCTAGTGACGTTATAACGTTTTGCAACGCATTCTGCAGTTTGTCCCATTGCATGATAAATACCTGGCACATCGGCTGCCAATTTATCATTAACGTACATATGCATGTTGGTATTTCCTTGTGTAGTAGATATTGATTCAACTCCACCAGCAATGATGCAATCGGAAAATCCACTTTGTACTTGAGTTGCAGCCATGGCAACTGTTTGCAAACCAGAAGAACAATACCTATTCACGGTAGTTCCGCCAACTTCGATTGGTAACTTAGACAATACTGCTACGTTTCTTGCAATGTTATGTCCTTGAGCTCCTTCCGGAGCACCACAACCAAGAATCATATCCTCAACCATAGAAGGATCTAAACCTGGGTTTCTTTCTAATAGAGCATTAACTAAATGTGCGGTCATATCATCAGCACGAGTTTGGTTGAATCCCCCTCTAAAAGACTTAGCTAATCCGGTACGGACGCTATCGACTATTACTACATTTCTCATAAAATCTCCTATTTTTGTAGACTCATGATTATAAAGATTAATTAAGGTTATTACTATTAAAAAAACCCCTGCAGTGCAGGGGTTTTTTTTAGTTAAGTATGGTTTTTAGAAACCAAGTCCAAAACTCATACCAAATGATCTTGGCTCTCTAACAAACACACTAGCTGTGTGACCTACAGAAGAGTTACCAACACCGGTTCCAGTAATGTTTCTGTCATCGGTAAGGTTTTGTGCCCAAAATCTAATATTCCAGTCACCATCAGTTGGTACTACTAGAAGTGAGAAGTTCCACTCATCCCAAGCAGGGATTTTGGAAGTCTCAATGTTGAAGATACTTGAGTAAGCTTCACTTTGGTAATAGTAATCCAATCTAGGAGTAACTTCTAAATTGTTGGTCTGGAAAGTGTATGCAAGACCCATTGACAATGTCATGTCTGCATAAGGCATTTCATTACCTGAAAGATCTTGTTCAAGTCCAGAACTTAACCATTTACCAGTAGCAGTAGCAGTACCTAAACATACTTCATTCGCTCCAATGGTAAGCTCATTAGCACCACCAGTTACAGTGTCAGCATGATCAGTCATGGCTTTGAATAATTTACAAACACCACCTGTTTGAAGAGCTGCTCCAGTTCCTCTGACAACAATGGATGGAAGCAATGTTCCATCTGGTCCTGCAGTTGCAGTTGCATTTTGTTGTGGAGAATACACTAGAATGCTAGAGGCAGTTCCACCACCAGCAGCTGGTAAACAAGTGTTAGGTCCACCAACAGCAGTCATAAAGTGACATACTCCACCCAAGTTTCCGTAGCCTTCGGCAGCAGAACTCATTTCGAATGGAATAATGTTTACAAGATCTGCAGAAGTAAGTGCAGTTCCACCAGTACCACAATCAGAGTTCGCATCACAAGTTAAACCATATGCAATCTCATTGGTAGTTCTTAAAGCAGCAATTGCAGTTGCTCCGGCAGCAGCTGCAGCAGCTTTTTGTGTTGCATTAGCTGTAGCTGGGTTGATTGAGTTATTTGCATAGTAAGCAGCTTGTGCTCCTGCATCACTTAACTGTACATCAAGAATTTTTCCGTACATGTAACCAAAAGCATCTTTGTTCAATAAGAACGAGTTAGCAGTTTGGTTTTTCGCTACGTGCCAGTCTGTGTAACCGTCCATGCTTCCAGTAGAAGCTTGTTTACGATAGTGACCCCCTAAGTCATGTGGATTAATCATAGAGAAGTTACCGACTTCAGAAGTTTGGTAACTGAACATCATGTTAAACGATAGACCTGGAAGACTAGGCGGAGTTAAGTAAAACTCTAACTCAGCACCCATAGTTTCTAAAGGCATACCTGTATTAATCGCAGTCTCGTTTCTAATTACCCCAATGTGATAATTAGTAAAGTCGTAGTAATAAATTGAAGCGTTAGCAACGATTCCTTCTTCTGGAACAGAAGCTTTCACACCAAATTCAAAAGCATCAACTTCTGTACTTTCAAATGCAAAAGGAGTGTTCGGGAATTGCGCCGCATTAAATGGCGGGTTAAATCCACCTCCTTTGAATCCAATTGAATAACTTGCATAGAAAAGCGTGTCATCATTGATCTGCCAATCCCAAACCAAACGACCGGTTGTTTGGCTGAAGTCTTTAATTGGGCTAACACCAAAAGATGTATAGTCAGCATTGTTCGCTGGCAAAGTTCCAAAAATTTGCGCACCGTTGGTGTTTCCAAGTCCAGTAGCAGTAGGAATTTGACCTACAGTCTGACCTTTCGTGTTGGCTTGTTTTCCATCAGGATTTGCAATGCCATTGGAAGTGAAACATTGTGCAATGTTCTCTACGCCAGTAGCCATGTTGTATGACCCTGGAGTACCGTTAGCTTGAATACCACAAGCTGCAGCAGAGGCTGTAGCCCATGCGGAAAGCAAAGGTACTTTATAAAAAGTAGAGTTCACCGATACCGATTTGGTATCTTCGTTGTATCTCAAACCTGCAGTTAATTTGTGATTATCTGCAACATCAAAATAAAACTCAGTAAAAATCGCTGATGAGTCTAACTTATATGATTCCGTAGTGTTGTGGAAAAACTCAGTATATAAACCATCAATTCTTGAAACCATATCGTGAGCAACAGCAGCAGCAGTAGTTGTAATTCCATTTTCAGCATAAGCAGCAACTGCAGGCGCCATTGTTGCTAAGACTGCGTTACCAGTAGCTGCGGTAACAGTTGCCGTAGTTGCATCAAGTCCTAAAGTAGAAGCACAATTAGCAGCCCCTAACTGCGCACATGTAATCAACCCTCTAAAGGTTTGTCTAGTTGATGTAGAAATTGCAGAAGGCAAACTAAGAGCATTCAAAGTAATACCTGATGCGTATACATCATAGAAAGAATAAGTATCTTGCGATATGTTGATACCACCAATCAAGAAGTTAAACATGCCATCAAAGTCGGATACATACTTAAGTTCGTAAACAGTACCTTTGGAATCTTGTTTCGAAGCATCTCCAGAAACCGGCAAGATGTGATTACCTCTTACACCATCTCCATTTGGACAGAAAATACCAGCCTTGAATTGTTCAATAGCACATTGAGGTGTAATTTCTGTATTACTGTAACCCAAAGGCAAACCTTCATTGCCTTGAGCAGTTGAGTAAATTGGTAAAGCTTGAACCGCAGCACTCCATCTCACGCCACTACCTTCACTGGATAGAGAAGCGGTATCGCGATAAAACTGCCTTCTTTTGTTGTTGTAAGTGAAAGTAAGCGATCCGTTATCGAAGGCTTCTTCGAAAATAAGTTGTGAGTTTGATTCTTGCGCCGAGTGTCTTGGAGCTGCCCAAGCGTTAGCTTGGAAAAATTCCTGAGGCACAGTTCCTGTATCTTGCGGAAGCCCAGTAGGTGCATAAGTAGCAGACCCACCGGCAGTACCATTAGTCAAAGTACTAGGTACGTAGAATCCTAAAGTTCCACCTAAAAGACCGGGGAGAGTAGATCCATTAGACATAGGGTGAATAGGGTTAAACACTTGTTTACCACCCATAACACAACCTTGAACTAAGTTAGCACCAGTATCACAGAATACGCCATTGATCTGAGATCTGTTGGATTCTTCATCAAAGGCATTGTGAATTAAAGTCAGCGTTGAAGAATCTCTTGGTTCCCACTGTAAAGTAGCTCGCCACTGATAAGATCCTCTGTCATCAAATTCACCGGTTGCTTTAGAGTATAAGTTTTTTGTAGTTCCGTCTTTCTCAAAATTTGTATAGGCAAGCCTCATACCCAATTCATCGGATATTGGAACATTCAACATCAATTCAAGATTTTGATAATTATCAGAACCGGCTTGAATTCTTACATTTCCTTCAAAAGCATCTAAGTCAGGTCTTGCAGTAATCATGTTAACCACACCACCTGTAGAGTTTCTTCCAAACAGCGTACCTTGAGGTCCACGTAAAACCTCAATTCGGGCCAAGTCTAAGAAACCTTGTTCATTGGTAGAAGTAGCACCAACAGGCATACCATTAATATGTAACTCTACCCCGGCATCTGCACTTGCTGCTGTAGCAAAGTTCGATACACCACGAATAGCGAATCCACCACCATTAAAGCCATTGGCAGAGTAGCTAAGTCCTGGTACTTGAAGTTGAATATCACTAGCGAACTCAATTTGACGTTCTTCTAGAATTTCATCAGAGAAAGCCGATACCGCAATTGGAACATCTTGCAAACTTTGCTCAGTTCTTTGTGCTGTAACAATTACTTCCTCAATAGTCGCTTGGGCAAACGCAGTAACGGACAACAAAGCTGTTGCAACTGTAGCCAAGCTAATTTTTAAGAATTTACTCATTTAGAATCCTCCCCTAATGAGTTAAAAATATTTAATGTGAAGAATTCCAAATCTTAAAATAAATGAGAATTTTAATAACTTTCACTTATATGCTTAAGGATTCTCCCCCTATAGCAATCGATAATACCTAATTTTGCAACTACTGCAAGCCTTTAGAAAGAAAAAAATCTTCATTTAATAAAACTCGCTAAAATAGTTATAAATTAAATTAATTGAGGTCATGAATAAAAAAGAAAGAGCTTTATTTGTCGAAAAAAAACTCAATGAACTTTTTCCCAACCCAAAAGCTCCTTTAAATCATAAAAATGCTTTTACATTTTTAATAGCTGTTCTTTTAAGTGCTCAAACCACAGATAAAAGAGTGAATATAGTTACCAAAGAGCTTTTTAAAATTGCCTCCTCTGCAGAAAGCATGCTGAAGCTAGGAGAAGAAAAAGTTTACGATTTAATAAAAACCTGTGGACTAGCTCCAAAAAAAGCCAAAGCAATTATTGCGACATCGGAAATACTTTTAGATAAATACAATGGCAAAGTGCCTAAAGATTTAGCTGCTCTTGAAGAGTTGCCTGGAGTTGGTCATAAAACTGCCTCTGTTGTAGTAAGTGAATATTTTAAAATACCTGCTTTCCCTGTAGACACTCACATTCACCGACTTGCGCAGCGTTGGGGACTGACCAACGGAAAATCTGTTAAAAAAACAGAAGAAGATTTGAAAGAAATTTTTGATGAAATGAATTGGCGAGACTTGCATTTGCAAATAATTTTTTATGGACGGACCTTCTGCACCGCTCGAGGATGTGACGGTACGATATGTTTTATGTGCAAAAGTTTATATCCTAATAGAAAAAGTAAAATTAAAACTCTTAAAGCTTAAAATTATTGAGATGAGGAGTATAATTTTATTTTTACCTTTTCAAACTTATGTACGGAAACAATCTATCTATTAAATCCTTTGATGACGATCTTTGGCAGGCTCTAGAAAAAGAGCGTGTTAGACAAGAACAACACATTGAACTCATAGCATCTGAAAACTATGCCTCCCCAAGAATCTTGGAAGCTCAAGGTTCCATACTTACAAATAAATATGCCGAAGGTTATCCTGGGAAAAGATATTATGGTGGTTGTGAGTTTGTCGACATTGCAGAGCAACTCGCAATAGACCGTGCTAAGGAATTATTCAAAGCTGACTTTGCCAATGTTCAACCGCATTCTGGTGCCAGTGCAAACGCTGCAGTTTTTTTAGCTCTCCTGAATCCAGGAGATAAAATTTTAGGCATGAGTCTAGATCATGGCGGTCACTTAACTCATGGCTCAAAAGTGAATTTTTCTGGAAAGATTTATGAATCTTACAGTTATGGTATCGACCCCGAAACTGGAGACATAGATTATGCGCAAGTTGAAGCCTTAGCTAAAGAACATAAGCCAAAGTTAATCATATGTGGTTTCTCTGCTTTTTCGGGAATTCTAGATTGGGCTAGGTTTAAAGATATAGCTAAATCTGTTGATGCTTATTTATTGGCAGATATATCCCATGTTTCAGGTCTTGTTGCTGCAGGCTTATACCCCAACCCTTTTCCTCATGCAGATGTTGTCACGACCACCACGCATAAAACTTTAGTCGGTCCAAGAGGAGGTTTGATTCTTGCTGGACCAAATGAAGATTTACACAAGAAACTTAACTCAGCTCTGTTTCCTGGTTCTCAGGGAGGTCCTTTAATGCATGTAATTGCAGCCAAAGCAGTTTGTTTCAAAGAGGCTATGGAAGAGGACTTCAAAACCTATCAACAGCAAATACTTTCCAATGCAAAAAAAATGAGCGAAAGATTTATGGAAAATGATATCGATATAGTCTCTAATGGAACTTCAAATCATATGTTTTTAGTAAATTTGATTAAAAACGAAGTCACTGGAAAGGAGCTTGAGGCTGCCCTTGGAGAGGCATTTATCACGGTAAATAAAAACTCTGTCCCAAATGATCCTAAATCCCCTTTCGTAACCTCAGGAATTAGAGTGGGCACTCCAGCTGTCACCAGAAGAGGTTTTAAAGAAGATGAAGTTTCTCAGGTAGCTGATTGGATCACTCAGATTATTAAAAACCTTGATGACAAGAATTTAATTTCTGAAATTAAAGATGAAGTTAAAAATCTTTGTAGTAATTTTCCCGTTTACTCGCAATAAATAATGCATTGTCCTTTTTGCACCTTTGAAGAAAGCAAGGTGATTGACTCTCGCCTAGTAACTGAAGGAAGTGAAATCAGAAGGAGGCGTGAGTGTCTAAAATGTGGTGAAAGATGGACTACTTTTGAAGTCGGTGAACTTGTAATGCCTAAAATCATCAAACAAGATAAATCTAGAGTACCTTTTGATGAAACGAAAATTAGGGAAGGTATTGCAAGGTCTTTGGAAAAACGCCCTGTAAGTGATGAGCAGTTCCAAACCTTAATAGAGGTAATAAAGAAAGAAATAAGAGACTTAGGAGAAAGAGAAATTGAGTCCAAACAAGTTGGTGAAACAGTGATGCGACATTTGAAGAAATTGGATGAAGTTGCTTTTGTCAGATTTGCCTCTGTGTATAGAAGTTTTCAAGATCCGAATGAATTTAGCGAAGAAGTTAAAAAATTGAGTGATGAATGACTCTCACTTTATTTCCAAAACTGTCGCTCTCGCCTTAAAGGGAAAATACAATACAAAGCCTGGAGTTAATGTGGGCTGCGTAATAGTCAAAAATAACAAAATTATCGGTCAAGGTTTTTATGAAGGGTATGGTGGCTCTCATGCTGAAATCAATGCTATCAATGATGTCAAAAGAAAATACAAAACATCCTATCTCTCCAAACTCTCTGGAAGCAAAATATATATCTCTCTTGAGCCTTGCAGCAAAAAAGGCAAAACCGGTGCCTGCGTAAATGAACTTAAAAAATACAACTTCAAAAAAATAATTGTTGGATGCGAAGATCCCACTCAAAGTGGATTGGATATTCTTAAGCAAGCTGGTTACGAGGTTAAAAATTTAAATGATCAAAATTGTCTTTCTTTAAATGAGACCTTCTTTCATAAGGCAAAATTCAAGAAACCCTTTGTAAGAGCAAAAATAGCAATGTCAAGCGACCAGAAGTCTGTTTTTGTATCGGGCAAAAGAAAATGGATAACTGGAGAACCAGCTAGAAAAGATGTTCAATTTTTAAGAGCCGAGGCAGACATTATTGTAACAGGAGCTGGAACGATAAACGGAGACAAGCCTTCAATGAATGTCAGGCAAAAAAAAATCGTTTCCAACAAAAATTTTGTTCAGCCGAGTAGATATGTTTTTTCAAAAGATCTTTCTCTGGATTGGGCTGCTCCTTTCTTCCATTTACCCGGTAAGAAAGTAGTTGTAACTGCCAAAAAAAAACTTCCTAAATTTTCAAGTAAGCTTAAAGATATTTCTATAATGAACTGTAGTTCAAATAGAAATCATTTAGATCCAGTTAACTTCATTGAGAAACTATCAAAGGAAAATATAAATAATATTTTAATTGAATCAGGTCCGGCATTATTAGGAAGTTTTGGAGACAAAAACTTAATTGATGAATATATTTTTTATCTCTCACAAGAGAGGCTAGGAGATAAAGCTTCATACTTTTACGGCGGTCAAAAAAAAATAAACTTTTTTGAAAGCAAGCAATTCGATATAGTTGATGAAATCAAGATCGGGAAAGATAAAAAAATAGTTTTACGGAAAAAATAAAAATGGATTTGAATAGTGCTGAAGAACTCATCTCTGAAATCAAAAAAGGAAATATGGTTCTTCTGATGGATGACGAAGACAGAGAAAATGAAGGAGACCTCATCCTTGCAGGTGAAAAAGCAACTGCAGAAAAAATAAATTTTATGGCAAAACATGCCAGAGGCTTAATTTGTCTAGCGATGAGTCAAAGTAAATGTGAAGCTTTGAACTTGAATCAAATGGTAAATGATAATAAAAGTGGTCACGGGACAGGTTTTACAATCTCTATCGAAGCTGCTTCTGGGATTACTACTGGAATTTCTGCAGCTGATCGGGCAAGGACGATTGCGGTTGCTTCAAAAGCAAAAGCCAAGGCCAATGATATCGTCTCTCCAGGTCATGTTTTTCCGGTAAGAGCTGTACCTGGAGGAGTTTTATCTCGAACGGGTCATACGGAAGGCAGTACAGATTTATGCAGATTGGCAGGATTCACAGAATCTGCAGTGATGTGTGAAGTAATGAATGAAGATGGAACTATGGCTCGAAAAAAAGCCTTAATTGATTTTAGCAAAAAACATGATCTAAAAATTGGCACCATTGCTGATCTAATAAACTATAGAATTTTGAATGAAAAAACTGTTGAGAAGATTGATAAAAAAGTAGTCAAAACAGAATATGGAAAGTTCAATCTTATTATGTATAAAGATCTAATCTTTGATGAAACTCATTTAGTATTGCAGAAGGGAAAAATTACGAAAAACAGCCCAACTTTAGTAAGAGTTCAGCAGAGTAATTTCTATCATGACTTGTTAAATATAAATGAGTTTGGTGCTAGATGGTCTGTCTCTGATGCAATGAAAAAAATTAACGAAGCAGGCAAAGGCATAATCTTGCTCATTGATGGAGAAAATAACAAAGAAATTGAATTCAATGAAATAAATGCCTCTAAAAAGAATAGAAAAACTATTCCAAATAATGACCCCAGAAGAATAGGTATCGGTTCTCAAATTCTAAGAGACCTAGGAGTAAAAAAAATCAAATTAATGGGCTCAGAGGTGAGGTACCCCTCTTTGTCAGGATTTGATTTAGAAGTTACAGAATACGTTAACAAATGAAAACCACAAAGATTGACATAAAAAAACCAAGCTCGGATCATAGCCAGACTAAGCTTGCAGTCGTAAGCACTTACTGGAATCAAGAAATAATAGACCCGATGCTTAAAGATTGCCTTTCAACCTTGAATGACTACAACGTAGAAACTAAATCATTTACTGTCCCCGGAGCTTATGAACTGCCTTTCATAGCACAATCTCTTTGTAAAAGATTTGATGCAATTATTTTGCTGGGCTGCATAATTAAAGGAGAAACTCCGCATTTTGAAATCATTTCTCAAAGTATCAGTGATAAAGTTTTGGAAACATCTTTAAATAAAGATACTCCTATTATTTTCGGTGTGCTAACAACCAATAATGAAGCTGAAGCGATAGAAAGAGCAGCTTATAAGGGTGCTGAATATGCGATATCTGCTCTTAATGTTTTAGATACTCTTAAAAAATTAAGTGAAAAATAATCCTTCGCCAACCAAAACGAGAGAATTGGTAATCCAAACTCTTTATCAAAAGAATCTTACTGGAGACTCCAACACAAAATTATTAAAAGAACTAAAACAAAATCAAAAAAATTTAAATACAGAAAAAGTTAGTCAAATCATTAAAGAAATTAAAGACCTGAAAGAAGAATTTACAAAAACCATAGAAAAGTTTTCCAATATCCCTTCTTCAAGAATAGGAGAGATTGAGCTATCCATTTTATATTTAGCTTTGTATGAAATTTCTTTATCTCAATTGGATGAGCCTATTATTATTAACGAAGCAATAAAACTAGCAAAAAAATTTGGACAAACTTCAAGTCATAAATTTGTCAATGCTATTTTAGATAAGGCAATAAAAGAAAG
>CEPB01043729.1_pt1 | contig 12249 bp, 9 predicted proteins | sample 530611 | NCBI WGS metagenome assembly CEPB01 (sample SAMEA2620672, study PRJEB7988) | marine metagenome | isolation source: saline water (ENVO:00002010), including
CCATAGCATCAAAATCGCTTTTTGTGCGATTTTCCAATCTCGCTTACCGTTCAACCTACTGGGGTGGAAACCTGGGTTCACTCGCAGCCAGCGTAGCCTCTCAAGAAAATCGATCCGAGCGTTTTTCATTGCAATTTCCTGCCTTCCTGAGACGTGGCAGTGAAGCATGGCGCCGATCTTCGATTGTAGAATGCCTGGCTGGAACTTGTGGTGCCAGCGAAGTCGCTGTTCGAGAGGAGTTGTGGCCCGCACTTCGGGCGATTTCCAGCGATGGACTGGATGGAGACCCCGAAAATTTTGACATTTCATTGGCCTTAGGATTATCTTCTAGCGACCATCTCGCTTTGCATGGTTTGCGATCGAGTCTGAAATCAAGCAAGGAGCTAGCTTCCCGATATGATGAAATTCAAATTGTCGAAGAATCACCGGGGCTGCAAGAAAGTCTTGGTGAAATTTCTGATGAAATTGAAACGGTGGAATCTGAGCAAAATTCTGCACAAAAGTCACTTGATTTCTTTTAGTCTGCTTTGGGTTTTTCCGTACGCCATGTGCGTGGATGGAATAGGACGAGCACAGTTAGCAACTCCAATCGACCGGCCCACATGAGTACGGAAGTATACAACAATGAGTACCAATTGAGCCCGGCCCATGTCGATGTGGGGCCAAAAGCGCCCAAAGCAGGACCGGTATTGCCTAAGGCAGCGAAAATGACAGATAGGATGGTTTCCAATGAGTGAGTTGGTTCGAAAAATGCGAGCAATACCGTACTAATCATTGCCAATGCGGCCCAAGTAGAAAGCATCCCGATCACGACCCACATTCTCGAATCTTCAACCACTTCTCCATTCATGCGAACCGCAACTATGGCTCTGGGTTGTACCATGCGATGGATTTCCCTACGGGCCAATCCAAATGCCAATCGCAAACGCAGAATTTTCAACCCACCGCTGGTCGATCCAGCTGATGCACCCACGACCATCAGGAACAATAGGACGAATAGTGAAAGTACGGGCCAACTGGCAAAATCAGAGCTAGCGTAACCGGTTGATGTCCCAATCGCTGCGGCTTGGAAGGCCCCGTGTCGCATGGCCTCGCCCCATTGCCAGCCGGCGCTGTGAACAAGATTTAGCGTAAATATAGCCCAAGCGCCGATGAGTACCATCAAGTAAACTCGAAGTTCCTGGTCGTTGACAACTTTCGTGTATTCCTTCAACAACAGGAAGTGAAACAGACTGAAGTTGATTCCCGTTGCGACCATGAAGAAGATGATGATGCCTTCCACGTGTGCACTATCAAAGTCCATGACACCACCATCTGTGGTCCCAAATCCTCCTGAAGGCATTGTCGTCAAGGCATAATTCATGGCATTGAACCAAGTCAAATCAGCCCACAAGAATAAGAGTAAGAATTCTAGAACTGTGAATCCGATGTAAATTCCCCAGAGGGCCTTTGCTGTCTCCTGCAAACGTGGTCGGAGTCGACTCAAAGACGGGCCTGTAAGTTCGGCTCTCGCAATGGACATACCGCCACCCAAAGCACGACTGAGGAGGAGCATTCCAAGCATGATGATTCCCATACCACCCAACCATTGTGTAGATGATCTCCAAAACAGAATCGCATACGGTTGACTGGCGATACAATCGTCAACCATCTCACAGCGTGGAGATACACTGGGGTCAATCGTCGTTGCACCACTGGTGGTGAACCCTGACATTGATTCGAACCAACCCCGAATCATTCCCCCAAGAATTTCATACAGTGTACCGCCATCTCCATCCCAAGTTATTGGTCCGTGAAATGTCGGTCCAAACCAGTAGGGTAGGGCCCCTACAGCTACGATGAGTGGCCAGGATAAGGCCACTGCGGCAACCGCTTCCCGATCACGCAGGCGTTCGGCGGAATCACGACGAGAACCCATGCGAACCAATCCGCCACCTGCGATCGCACAAAACGCGATTGGGGGCACGAATGACCACACTAGAATGGAGGTCTCATCGCCCATGATGGATCCAATAAATACGCTGATAGTGAGGGGGATTGTCAGGAGGATTAAGCTCCAACCTGCAACCAGTCCAATGACGTCATATCGCATTTTTAGCGCTCCAAGATTTTCTCGACTGTAGCAACATCTTCTGCTTGAGCGAACAGAATTAACCGATCGCCGACCTTTACAATCATATCCGATTTCGAGCGGAACATCATACGCGAACCTTCGGCATTTTCACGTTCGACGAAGGCGATTCGGAACGAGCCTTTGCGTTCAATCTTCTCAATCGTTTGTCCAAGGCGGCTGTGACCATCAAAAATTGTTGCACTCATTGCCACGATTTCTGGTACGGATGGCATCAATTGATAGTGTCCAGGTACACGACGATGGACTTGCATTAGGATCGAATCGATGGCGACTCTGCGTTCAGAGACAGCATAGGTCAAACCAATTCTTCGAACCACTCTCGCCAAAGCTGAATCGTCCAAAATGAGTCCTGTTCTCTCCACACCGATGTCTGCAGCGCGCATGGCGATTGCAATGTTGTCATTGTCATCGCCTAAAGTCGCGATGGCAATATCGTGTTCTGCAAGTTCAATTTCACGCATCAGGTCCAAATCACCGAGATTACAATGAATGACATCAAGTCGCTTGTGAGATCCGATTGAGGAGCCGACCAATTCATTCGCCGCCTCCAATCTATCGTCGAGAACGGTGACCCAAGCGCCTTCTTTCAGATACTTCATGGCCAATTGTCGGCCCAATTGAGTGGCTCCAAAAATCGCAACCCTAGGCACGTCTGGATAGGGCGGCTCGATATGCCCCGCCGCTTTGGATACGCGCTTGAATGTGTGCTCACCGATGGTGGCGAATACCAAACGGTCACCTGCGCTGACTACGGTGTGTTCATCTGGAACAAAGGCGCTTTGGCCCTTTCGACACAGTGTGAAGGCCTTCGGAAGACCATCGATGTTTTCTTCGGCTTGTCCCAATGTGAAATTTGCAAGACTCTCAGACTCGTTGGTCACTTCTACCTCGACAATCCACGCATCGCCTCCTAATGGCAATACTTCACTTAAACTGGAAGATTTGAGGCCTGCTGTCAATCGATCGATAGAAGCTTGGTGTGGACAGATGGCCACATCAACTCCAGACCAACGGGAGAGGCGATCTTCTTCATCCGCAATCAAGTCACCATCGTGGATTCGGGCAATGGTAAGCAAAGGTTGACGATTTGGGTATTTCTCTAGAGGCAATTCTTCTTCGAGTAAATCTCTGGCCAGTGCACAGGACAACATGTTTCGCTCATCACTACCTGTTGCAGCAATGTACACGTGCGCATCTCGGATTCCAGCCTCCTTTAGTGCATCTCTTCTAGACACATCACCCATGAGAACAAACGCATCAATCGATTGTGCTTCTTTGATTGCGGTGGGGTCCGTATCGATGAGGACGACATCTTGACCTTCGTCGTATAGGGCTCTCGCCACACCTCTGCCGACTTCCCCGGCACCACCGATGATAATGCGCATATGCGTTCCTCCGGCAACCTTTCGGCCCTTCCACTCCCTCTTAACTCCTCACTCGCCAATCCGCACTGGAACACGGTATGTTCCGCCCATGATTTCAGGCTCCCCAATGGTCTCCCATGATTCTGTCCAGCAATTAACACATCCAATAGACAGTGGTCTATAGAAGTCATAACTCGCTTCACCCTCAAAACTGGGTTGTTCAATCCACTCTGTCATTGTAGTAGGCGTATGTAGAAGCCAGCGATTGTTGACCACATCGACTTCACCTTCAACGAAACACGTTGACAAATCAATTCCTTTCTCAATGCACCATTGCTCATCCAATGGGAAAATTGCATTCGACCACGCATGAGGTTCCCAGGCCGAGAATTGACTATCCGTCATGGGCCCAAATTCATACCACGCAGGAATATTTCTTGTACGGAGTAAACTCATCCAAGCATTCGATTGTTCGTCACAGTCACCCCTCTCATCTACAATGCAGGCAGGTCCACCACGTGCTGGAGAAAGTCCCTGACTGTACACAATGGAATCACGTATTTTGATGAATGCGGCGTGTGCGAATGCATAGGGGCTGTTGACATCCTCAGGGTTTAAGCTGCTCTCGATTTCATCAGCGAGCGCAATGACCACATTACTATCACCGTCTACAGCCCAATTTTGACTGGGGCCGGGGTCGCGATCATACCACTGTCTTTCGGAACCGAATTGATCATACATGGAATCCAATCTTCCAGGGCGATCATAGTCCGCATAAGTACCATCATTACCGGCATGAATGGAGAGATCGTCGGCAGCTCGAGGTGCCTCTGATGGGGCTCTAGACCCACCCCACCAAGAAAACGAAGTGGAAATGACATCGTAAGTCACTTCCAATGTCACCATTTGACCTGATTGGATATCCCCTTGCCAAATTGCGCAACGATCTACACTGCATCGATCATTATTTTGACCCACAGGTGGCCAAAAAATTTCGGTACCCGTACTGAGCGATATGGCATCATTTGCACCAAGGTACTCCTCCGTCAGCGGGATCATGACATGATTGCTGCCGCCATCGACCTTGGCCATCATGCCTGCAATTTCCTGAAGCGTGACGACTGGATAGACGAAGGTCCCGTCTGCAGATTCAAATCCAAACTCGGAATTCCCAAAATCTGTTCGTATCTCAGGAATGGGCAATTCATAACTGAACGATATAGCCTGCGAGTGAGGGTTTACCAAGTGGATATTTCGCTCGACAGTATAGGCCGCATGCACAGGATATTCCCTGGCGGGGCCAAATTCGTCAAGTAGATCATCAAGCCACTTTTCCAATTGGGTAGAAATCCGTTCCTGGGCGGGAGTGAACAAGAAAAGAAAGGCGATTGCAATGACTAAAATCATGCTGCGTAAATTGCTCTTTTTTTTCTTTGCTCGACGTTTTCCACCTCGACGAACATTCAACCCAGGAGGAGGGCCGCGTCGAGCCCCTTGAACTCTGTAACCCCCAGGAATATTGGGTTCAAGACGCATGGCCATGCCACCCGCTCCCAAGATAACACGACCACAACTGTAGCAAATACTGGATGAGTTCGGATTCGAACACAGGCAGTATGGGCAGCGAGCCATCGTACCGACTGGCATCAAGCGCACCTTGAATGTTCTTGGCGCGTCCCGTAGGGACGCAGCATCATTCGGACTCTTCTTCGGGGGCCACAGAGCGAACACCTGTGGCTACACCTGTGCGTTGCAATCGGTTCCACTCCTGCTTCATTCGAGGCGAAAGACCTGAAATCAGCCATACCTCATCTGCACGTTTTTGACCGATGAAAATCATCGCTGGTAAAATCGGTAAAAACCATGGATAATTCAGTCCGATTGCCAGGGTAAACAATAGAGTTGTATGCAGAAACATGGCCTTGAATGCTGGCTTGAATCGACGGCCTTCCAAAGCGTTCCATCCCTGCCACGCAGCGATGATGGCCATTGACCAAGGAACAATTGCGGCTAAAATAAGTCCGAAAATTAAGGTTGAAATTCCAAAACCTGAAACCAAGAATCCAGCACCTGAAGTTGTCACTAAACGGTAAATCAATAGGACGACGAGCATCGATCCGACGCCCAAGCCAAAAGTCCAACCCGCAGTAGGCTGACCATTTAGCAAGCGAACACCTTGTCGAGTGAGTAAGAACATTGTGAGTAGAGAAAATGAGAGACTGAGCAAAAACCCTTCAACAATGGGGAGGCCTGTGCCCATCCATATTGGGTCCAGAACCATTGATGCTGCCAAAAACTGATACAAAGCTCCTGCAAAGAATCCGTACAAAAGCAAACGTGTAGCAGTGGGCAAGTCATAGAAACCGATCATATTCGACATCCCACCACGCCAACCAATCCAAACACCAAGGATGCCGATTGAGGTTACAACTTGAAGTTGCCAGAGTGGGATGCCTAACTCTACCACGCCACTCTCCTCCCAAACCCCTTCTTAGGCTTGTCCGGCCCTTCGGGCCGCTCCGTGGGGTTCTTACGAGTAAAGCGAGAGGGCCACCTGATGGCGCTTGAGGGCTTGAAGGCGGGTATCTTCGGTGCCATCGGTCGTCTGAAGGGAAAGCGCAAACTCGATGAAGCCGAAATGAAGGAGTTATCGAAGAGTATTCGACGCGCGCTCTTGGAAGCTGATTTCAACGTCCGACAGTCGAAGGAAATCACTGCCCGGCTGGAAGAACGAATGATTGAGGAAGAACCCCTTCCAGGGATTAATCTTCAAACCCATGCGATGAATATCATCTACACCGAACTGGTCAGATTATTGGGGCCACCTCGGGAAATTCGACCCCATAATCAAACGATTCTAATGGTCGGACTTTACGGTCAGGGAAAAACCACTACGACTGCGAAGTTAGCGGAATGGTGGCGCCGACGACATGGTGTCAAGGTCGCAGTGATTGAGGCTGACGTCCAGCGACCTGGGGCTTATGAGCAGCTCAAGCAATTGCTCGCCGATTCGTCGGTTGAAGTCTACGGGGAACCTGACAACAAAAATGCCGAAGAAATCGTTCGCAACGGTTTGGCCAAAGTTGGGAATGCAGATGTCGTCATCGTCGACACTGCAGGGCGAGATCGGTTGGACGATGAGTTGCAGGCTGAATTGGAAAGAATTCACAAGGTGGCCAATGCGACTGAGCGCTTCCTCGTTATCGATGCCCAAGTCGGTCAAGCCGCGGGACCTGTCGCGGCTGGTTTCCATGACTTGGTGGGTGTGTCTGGTGTCATCGTATCCAAACTAGATGGTACTGCCCGAGGTGGTGGAGCACTTTCTGCTGTTGCAACCACTGGGGCTCCGATTGTCTTTATCGGAGAAGGTGAGAAAGTCGCTGACCTTGAGAAATTTGAGTCGGACCGATTTATCTCTAGATTACTCGGGATGGGAGACATCCGTGGATTGATTGATATTGCTCCTGAATCACTTGATCAAGAAGAAGCGATGCGATTGACAGAGCGGATGATGTCCGGCCGATTTACATTGAATGACATGTACAAACAAATGGAAATGATGTCAAAAATAGGGACCATTGACAAAATTGTCTCGCACTTACCATCCTCATTTTTCGGTGGACTCGGAGCCATGGATCGCAAACAGAAAGAGGAAATGCAAGGGAATTTGGAGCGATTCCGAGTGATTATGGATTCGATGACTGAAGATGAAAAAAATGAGCCCAATATCCTCAAAGCCGAGCGAATCCGCAGAATCGCTCGAGGGTCAGGTGTAAAGGAAAAGAATGTGCGAGAATTGCTTGCTCAGTGGAACCGATCTCGAAAGATGATGAAGGGAATCAAAGGCAATCGAAAACTACGCCGCCAAATGAAGGGCATGATGAGTGACATGGACGACATGGATATGCCGATGTGAGAGCATGTTGCGCAGATTCGCAATCATTGGCCATAGAGCTCCGTCCTCAGGTAAAATCAATCTGAATGATTTAGCAGGTTCATCCGGGCGACTCGATGTCCTCGCGCGTGCAGTCAATACAGCCTTGTTTTTATCTCATGGAATTCGAGATGATTCACAAGTCATCTTACACTTACTCGGAGGACCAGGACCTGCAAGAAGAATTTTCTTTGACGGGGAGAGTGTCCGTGGTTTGCACCCAGACGAAAGGGCAATTGCGGGTCAAATTGGACGAGCGCTAAAGGAGCCAGTGCCTGCAATTGGTCAGAAATCTGAATTGCACTCAGGGTTTTGGCACTCTGGCGGCACCATTGAGCAGACCCTCGCAGAATGGCGCAAGGAGGAAGTTACTATTTTTGTGCTAGATGCTGAAGGTCAGGACGTTTCTGAGTTAAAATATGCTCAACGACCTTTGGGATTTATCCTATCCGACGACCAGCCATTTTCCGAAACGGATTTGCATATTGTCAATGACGAACTCCGTTTATCCCTCGGAAAACAGTGGTTGCAAGGCCATGCCTGTATTTCGATTATCCACCATGTTTTAGATCAGAGCTGAGCCATGCAGGATAACCCTCAGTATCTTCGACCAAAGCGGCTTGTAAAATTGAATCTGGAACGTTTAGTGGATGCGATTGTGGCCAAGTTGCCATCGGTGTAATCACCACTTTTCCGGCCATCAAACTCGAGCAATCGGTGCGAGGAAGGGGCTCATCCTCAATCGAGGCAGCGCCGACAGTGAAATGACGTCCATCGTCTGACAATTGGGTCGCCCCATGATACCATCGTGCACCCAGCGGCACCGTCTCAATACCTCCTTCCCATTCTGCGGGAGAATTGAGATTTAGGATCAAATCACCATTTCGGAAAGCGCATTTGATTCGTTCAGCAATGTCCATTTCGGGTTGGTTCCAGTCAATTTGCTTGCTACCCCGTGTACGCAACAAATTTGGAGGCTCGTCATGCGCGACTTTGAGAGCTCGATCAATCAACTCAAGTATGACCGATGAACCGATTGAATACTCTTCGTGTGCATAGGTCCCAAGGCTCAGTGCAATGGCCGGAAGGCCATACAATGCAGCTTCCCTGGCTGCCGATACTGTTCCTGAATGAATCACATCAATGGAAATATTTGGTCCCCGGTTGATACCCGAGACGCATAGTTGAGGACGTACCATAGGCGCCCAATTTTCAAAACCATGAGTGATGGCAACAATGGTACAATCGCAAGGAGAACCACCCAAACTATAGAGGTAAATCGGTGGACCATCGGGGTCCAAATCAAGGGTTGAAATCAGGTCTTCCCGGTTTGTAAACTCAAGTGGATTTTGCAATGTAAGTCGCATTGCAGAAGCGGATTGCTCATGGGAAGGAGCCAAGACGGCCAAGGGGTGTCCTCGGCGGTGCAGAATCTGAATTAGATACTGCAAACCTGGAGCATCAATACCGTCGTCGTTGGTCAAAAAAATTGGTTCTCTCCACGACATGACTATGCCTCAACGTTCGCGTTTGAATCCTGCATTTGAGTTAATCTATGGTTTGTCCCAACAATCGCCAAAGACATTCCTGCAATCATGAATGGTCCTCCAATCCAAGTCCATAGATTTGGAATTGATTCGACACCCAAGAACCAACCAAGGAAACCTCCCAATAGTGGTTCAAACACGACACTTACCGAGATGACCAGAGGAGGCAGCCAGCGTAGACTCGCATTGATTCCCGTGTGCCCCGCCAAACCGGGTCCGATTGCTAGGTAGCCAACCAACAAAATCCATGCCCCATCGGACCAACCTAACAGGGACGAATCGACGACCGCCATATCGAGTGTTGCTCCCTCAGACACCATGGCGTGTAAACTCAGTTGTATACCGGCAATTGCAGTCACGGGGAATGCATAGAGAAACAATGGCATACCTTGATTCCCCCGTAATACACGCCCGGCAGCGAGATAGCCTACAATTGCGATTGCACCCACGAAAGCTGCTGCATCCCCAAGCAATGTGACCTCGCCAGAACCTGCATCTTGGACAGCGATAATTGCGCCCAAAACGCCCAATATCGCCCCCCAGACCTCCCAACCGTGAGGATTCATCCTTAATGCGAACATGCCGGTGACAATAATCAGTGGGTGCGCGGTAACGAAAAGCAGACTGTGTGTCAGTGAGGTGTGGTCAAGAGACCAGACCCAACTGGCAAAATGGATCCAAAGGCAAGTCCCAGATCCGAGAATAATCCAAATTGTAGATTTCTGCCAAGTAAACTCAGTTGTTCTCAATTGCCAAATGAACAAGGGAAATAGAACAATCGATGTGGCTTGCAACCGCCATGATGCGCGCAATATGGGAGTGATGTCCCCCATCATTTTGAAAATCGCACCTGCGCTTGAAACTGCCAAAACAGCGATACTGAGGATGACCCAAGCATGAACCGGGGTGGCCCGGGAATCGCCCATTTCTTCACCTCAGGCATCTGCTGATTGTTGCCCGAAAATTCCGGCTTTCCGGAAAAGTGTGTACAACCCACCGAAGATGATCAGGTTGATGATTGTGAATCCAACCAAACGGACAATCCAGTATGCGCTGCCAAAGATATCGACGACTGCGGGTAACTCATCCACCACTGCAAGCACTGCAGCCTCAACACCGAAGAATGCCTCTCCAGTGAGGGCGCCTGCTGCAATCATGAACGTTGTCAATAGGATGAGAGCCCGTTTCTTCTCCGCAGCCGAGTTGCCCTCCTGTTCACGAATCTTGTCGACGGCAGGATCCAAGCGCTTGGCTTGCCACCAGTCACGACCCGCACCGCCAATCATCATCGGGAATGTGTAAGGTGTTGGCAAGTACATGCCCAAGCCAAATGAGGTCCCCATTCCAGTGACCCACTCAATAAAGGCTCCAAGCAAAAATCCAATCAATAGAGCAGAGAGATTGCCCTGTCCTTCAGCCAACATCACGGTGAAGCCAGCGAATGCATTCGCTTGTGGAGCCAGCAAATCGATGGTGCCGTCTGCAAGCAAATCCGACAAGAAAATCGCCATACCCGCACCGAGGATTGCACCAGGAACGACTCCCATGATGTTGCCTTTCGAAATGTGGTAAGGACGGTTTCCAATATACAGGCTGTTTTTGTAATCTGCAACAACCGTACCTGACATTGAGATTGCACTTCCAAATACAGTCGTCCCGACCAACGCGATTAGAATGGCCTCTTCCTTTGATAGGCCAAAGAAATCACCGTAATTCAAGAACAAACCTAAGAGCATCAATAGAACGATGAATGATGTACCCGACACGGGTTCAATACCGGTTTCACCCATGACACGTACCGCAATCGCTCCGAGTAAGAATGTCGTCAAAATCAACACAGTGGCGAAGACCATGGCTGCAGCAATCGGGAACCCACCCATCCAGAAAATGATGATCATTGCGATAAATGAAAAGGCCATGAACAATGGAATGTGATGCAAAGGCCATTCATACCAACCCTTGCCCTCAATGTACTCTTGCCCTTTTTCGCCACCAAATGCTTTGGCAATATCCCCGAAAATCGACACGAACGTGGGGGCCATCTTGAGCAGACCCAACAAACCTCCACCGAGGATGGCGCCAATCGCAATCGTACGGATGAGTGTCTTGTATGCAATCCATTGTACTGGACCACCCATTTCCTGTAGTGGTGTATATTGCGAACTTCCGGTGACGGGATCGATTCCAGTGAACGTGGGTACGCTGAAGTAAACGGCCAACGGAATGAGGAAGAACCAAGCGACGAACGAACCGAGATTCACAAGGAAAGCAACGCGCATGCGCATAAACCAACCGACAGCAAACAGAGTCGGGCTCAATTCGACACCGAGGAAAGTGTACGAAAATGGATTCGAGGGGTCGAAGTAGGTGATGCCGTTCGCCACAGATTGTCCATCTTGCAACTCACTGGGTTGGTGAATCCAACGCTCCGAATAGACGGAGGCCAGTCCCCAAGAATCACCCGATGCACTCACTGCAATTTTGTCGGCGATGGTCAGGTGCTCTTTCCAGAACAATGGATAGTCAATGATGAACATGAAACCCATTGTTAGGACAGTCCACAACCCCACCGTCTGGAGACTCTCTTTGGCCGCCTCTGCGGCACCAGTATTGACATCAGCAGCGATATCAAGCATCTTCAGTGTGGCCTCAAACCCTGGCATGGGAAGGGGATCTTCTACGAGCCAAACTCGACGGAAGATGATGAAATACATCACGCCCAAGAAACCTGCGAACATGCTTGCAACAATGCCAATGAAGGCCAACTGGAATACATCAATCCCGGATAAGAGTGGGGCGCCATTCACGTGGTATTCGGTCTTGAATTGTGAAGACAGAAGGAAAATCGCAGGGAAAGTGAAAATGAATCCTGTCGAAGCGTGTGTTGCACCCGTGGTTGCACTGGTGGAGATATTCACTTCAGATGGGGACCACTTTAGCGCCATACCTAGAAGATAAGCTACGTACCAAGCTGCCGAGACAGCCAATCCGATTTTCAATCCGATATATGCTGTGACACCACTGAAAACTGAACCTATCAGAATGCCAATCATGATTTTTTTCAGTGACCAGTGGCTAACCTCAAACGATTCTTTGAGATTCTTCTCTTCGAAGTATTGCTCCAACAAACCTGTGTTCAAGTTGTTGTACATGTCATCATCAAGCCAAGTCAATGAACCCGATTCGATGGCTGACAAACCTTTGGCGGTCAAAGGTTGACGGTAAGCGGACTTACGAACACCCGACACAATGAACACCTCCGGCTACAGG
>CEPB01028748.1_pt1 | contig 12092 bp, 9 predicted proteins | sample 530611 | NCBI WGS metagenome assembly CEPB01 (sample SAMEA2620672, study PRJEB7988) | marine metagenome | isolation source: saline water (ENVO:00002010), including
TACCTCAAAACCAAGGGCAAAAGAATGGGACACATACTGTGATCACAACTCATTTCTAATACACAAAGAGGGATCGCATGTCATCATCATTGATTGGTCAAAAGGCTCCTGATTTCACGCTACCAACCTCCGATGGTGAAAGCTTCAGTTTATCTGAATTGGATGGGCAATGGAAGGTCCTATTCTTCTATGCCCGGGATGGGTCACCGACCTGCAAGAGAGGATGTCTAAGTTTCAAAGAGCAACATGATTTGTTTCAGTCTTTGACACCTCCAGTTGAAATCATTGGAATCAGTCAGGATTCAGCCAAAGATCATGATGAATTTAAGAAAAAACTCGACCTCCCTTTCGCTCTGCTTTCTGATGAAGAGAGACTGGTCTCAGAAGCCTATGGAGTTCCCTTGTTTTTGGGTCGCTTTCCTGCAAAATCCTCCTTCGTCATCGGGCCTGATCGAACCATTCACCATTGCTATGACTGGTTGTTCCGTCCAAGAAAACATGTGGCCAAAATTTTGGATTCACTAAGCAAAGTTACAGGTCAGGTGTAGATGTGTCTTGGGCTCAAGTTCTCCAAGATGCAGGCTTGTCTGCTAGAGAGGCTGAATCAGTGCTAATCCTATCTGCAACAACTCAGATGAGAGCAAGTGAGTTGGCCAAAGAATTGGGGACCACTCGATTGGATGCATACAATTCACTGTCACGTCTGCAAGAAATCGGGATTGTATCGGTCTCTGCTGAACGACCCATGAAATTCAGTTGCGATAAGATCGACAAAATTGTTCAACGATTGATTGAGATGCAAAAGCAAGCCTTGAAGAGAACCGAAAATGGATTTGCTGATTTACAATCCGGCAAGCAAGAGAGTGAGCAAAAATCCTCCTCAAAAAACGATGATGCTCTCGGCCCAAAATTTGCGGTATTGAAAGAGCGCAGTAACATCTTCAATCGAATCAAGTCAATGTCGGAAGCAGCAGAAGAACAAGTCACCCTCTTACTGGGACAATTTGGAATATTGCATCTCTGTCGTTCCGAAGCCTTGGCTGAAGTTAACGCCGCTGCAAAGCGGGGTGTTGTGGTCAATGTTTTGGCTCAACTCGATCGCAGAACGATTCGCTTCTTCGGCGAATTGGACGAATCGATTCAGATCCGTCACTCCGACGATGTGAGCTCTTTGGGTGTCTTGAAAGACGATGATGAAGTCATTCAATTCTTGCAAGTCGAAGAAAACCCAGTCGGTCGTGGCCGTGAAGATGCTGCATTGGTGATTGAATCCCGCTCCTTTTGTGCGACCCAGGCAAATTTGGTTGAGGCCATATGGGACGAGGCCATTGAATTTGAGATTGCAAAGGTCCGCTTCACGGAAGAGAGAATTGTCGACCCCTTGCGACTGACGGTCGGAGAGGGGTCATTTTTGGACAGTTTCCGCGGTGCACTCGGCTTAGATGACCAACTACCTGATGATGATACTCCCTTCGACCCTCAGTCCTTCCTAGCTTCGGGTTCAGAACTAAATGAAGCTCGTATGACTCTGCAATCCGGTCGACTCGAAAGTTTACGTATTTTGGGCATCGATATTGGGGGAATCCTACGCCAAGTCGGAAATCGAATCGGACAGGAATTGGCGTTTAGCCTGCGTTCAATCGATGGTCATGTTGAATTCCTCAACGAAATGATGGATTGGTGGGAACATGCTGGACTTGGCGAGATTGATTACGAACTTGATCCAACTTTCCACGTTCGAGTATACCTCACTGACCCACAAAATGGAAATGAAGATGCATTACCTCTTTCCGAATTAGACGATGGGATTATTGAAGGTGTTCTTTCGACAAGATATCCCGAAGACGGCGAAGTCGCCGTTCGAAGGGAAGATGGGGTTGACGATGAATACAGTCGCTATCACTTGTTGTTCCGAACAGACAATTTGATTGAAATGTAGGTGTTCAAATGAGTCAAAAAAAATCAGATGTATTGATTGTTGGAGCCGGACCTGGTGGTTTGACCACAGCAATGATGCTCGCTAAGGCTGGTGTCAGTGTAACCATCCTAGAGAAGTCAGACGGTGTGGGTGGACGAACCCGTGTCTTTGAGAAAGATGGATACAAATTTGACAATGGACCCACCTTCTTTCACTATCCCGAAATATCTGAGGAAGTGTTCAAGTCACTTGGAAGAGATGTGCATGAGGAACTGAATCTCATCCAACTTGATCCCAATTATCGCCTTGTCTTTGGTTCAGGCGGGAGTTTGAATGTCACGTCAGATTTAGACAGCATGACAGAGCAAATTCGAGAGCTTTGTGGTGATAAAAATGCGGATGGATTCCAAACCTACATGGATGACAATCGCAAGAAACTCAAGTTCTCCAGAAATTGCTTAAACGCTCCATGGAGCGGTTTTACAGACCTTATCAGTCGACGTGCTCTTCGCGTATCTAGGGTACTCCGCCCATGGCGTAGCGTATCCTCAGACTTATCGAAAATCTTCCCTGACAAACGAATGCAGGTTGCAATGTCGTTCCAGACCAAATATCTCGGGATGAGCCCATTTCAAGCACCAAGCCTGTTCACCATCCTCGCCTATCTTGAGTATGAGTATGGGGTCTTCCACGCCAAGGGCGGGCTGGGAACAATCACCGAACGAATGGGTGAAATCGCTCAAGAAATGGGCGTTGACATTCGGTTGAATGAGGCGGTTGAGGAATTCCTGTTTGAAGGCAAAACAGTGGTTGGAGTCAAGACCAGTGAGGGAGTCTATCATGCAGATCGTTTTGTCATGAATGTTGATTTTGCGACTGGAATGAAGGGATTGATTCCGGACAAATTGCGGAAGCGATGGTCGAACAAAAAGCTCGACAAGAAATCCTACTCTTGCTCAACTTACATGCTGTATCTTGGAATTGACAAGTTGTATGATTTGCCGCATCACCAAATTTACGCAGCCAAAGATTACGAAGAAAATTTGCGTGAAATTTCCAGCAATGAGGTTTCTTGGAATGACCCCTCGGTCTACGTTCAAAATGCTTGCGTCACCGATCCATCGATGGCGCCTGAGGGACACTCAACCATCTATGTCTTGGTCCCTGTTAGCAACCAATGTCCGGAAATTAACTGGGATGAAATTAAGCATGAATACCGGGATGTCATCCTGAAGCAAATGGAACAATTAGGATATCATGATCTGAAAGAACATATTGTGTCTGAAACCATTGTCACTCCAGATGATTGGGCCTCTCGAGACATCTACAAGGGCGCAGTATTCAATCTTGCACATGGACTCGATCAAATGCTGTGGCGTAGACCTCAGAATCGTTTTGAGGAGCTAGAGCGATTGTATCTTGTTGGGGGTGGCACTCACCCAGGTAGTGGATTGCCAACAATCATTGAGAGTGGGCGCATTACAGCGAAACTCATCTGCGGAGACATGGGCATTATCCCTGACTGGGAAGGTCAGGAAACTTGGTTTGATGATTTGAAAAAGCCCAAGGCGATTCGCAAGCTGGAATCTCAGTTGTCCCAGTCTTCGGCTTGATCTGTATCGTAATCAAATGTGCAGCTTCCATTGCAAGTGTCATTGATGACACCCGTCATCAGGAATGCCTCGACCATTTCATTGACTTGTAGAATCGGAGCAATCTCGTTGTGAGCTTTGCCGGCATCACCGATTGGTGGTGCCGCATTTGTTTCTGGCATAACTGCATAATTGCCATCCCAATAGACGATTGCAGAACCATTCACGGGTCCATCGACAACTTCGACTCCGTATGGCATATGCATTGATCCATTGAGAACAGGTATTCCTGCCGCACGAGCAGAGCGATCCGAAGAGAGCATTGGAACCTGAGCATCGTTCAATGAAATTGTAGATAGAATGCTGAAAGGACCGATTTGGTCACCGTACCCATTCTCTGCGAATTGCAACCAAGTCTCAGCATCTGTTGCATCCCACATTTGCTGACAAACTGCGATCAGCAATGCGCGATCGTTGCGCTCAGGGTATGCTTGTGATACCGCGAAGCCATCCGAGAATGCTGCATAATTGGTGCTACGCTCAATGAATGTAGAGAATCCAGAACCACCAACCCACAAAGCTGCACGGTCGATGTCTGGGGAAAACGCGGTAATGCTCGCACCGTAGATTCCACCCAATGAATAACCCATGTAATTTACATCACTACTGTCAACGAGATTTGTTCCGTTGTATGACAATTCTGCGATATCACTGCATACACCTTTGAAGGTGCGTGCGAGTGCCATTTGGTTGACCAACATTTGCTGCAATCGATCGGATTGATGTTCGAAATATTGTGGATTCCCAAGGCCCATGAAGATGGTGTCCATGTCTGAACCTGACCACCCTGAGATGGCTGTCCCGACCATAGCGACTTCATATTCCTGCATCCAACCGATGGCAGCAGAAGAGATTGCTTGTCTTCCATCTCCGAGGAATCCGTGCCCCCATACCACCAACGGTCCACTCTCATTCTTATCAGCGAGAACTTGAGGAATGACCAATGTGAAATCGACCTCAGCATATTCTACAAATTGAGGGGTTCCATTGGCATCCGTACTAATGAGACTGGGTGGATTTTGCCACTCAAGATAATGCGGCACAGTGTAGGTACCTTTGATCAGACGGAAATCGCTTTCAGTGTCGTCCATCCAATCCGTTTCGACACTTTCAACGTTACAAGCAATTCCATCTTCTCCGAGCCGCTCTAGAGCATCTGCACGCATCGAAAGCATGGGTCCAATAATCGATTCCATTGAGGCGGTGTGGAATTGCCACGCAGCCTTGAGATCCGTTGTGTTATGTCCCGCATTTCCGATTGCTCCAATCAAATTGGCCATCGAAATCTGGCGAGCTTCGACATCAGGAGCATCGGTTTCCAGACCATCCAAGACGGCTTGGAATGCGACAGAGGGTGTCACATTCAATCCAGAAATCCCCACTCCATATGCAGTGTTTGGTTCCAACTGCACCAAGGTTCGGATGAAGACGATCGTACCGGTTTCATCGTCCGCCCTAGCATCTGTTTCTACCCAATGAGCGACCTTTTCACCAGTCTCTAAGTTGAGCAGGATCGTTGCATGACCTGCCTCAAGCGACGCCCCGATTGTATGTTGGTCAGCCACTCCAGTCAAATCCGGAATATTGGAAAATGCCGTCATGATTTGTGTGGTCGGACTCATCCCATCCATGAGATTGATCGAATCAATCTGGACATTTTCTCCTTGTCCGGCAAGTGAACCTGAGACAGGGAATGTATTCTCTGCGTAGTTGACTCGATATCCAGTCACAGTGGAATTGTCTTCACGCAAGAATGCATCTGACGGGAAGGGGAGCATGCAGTGAATTGGATTCAGATTGTCACAACCGTCGGTTTGCGGAACAGAGACAATCGTAGGTAGAGGTGTCGTGTCCGTTTCTTCTTCAACCACTTCACTGCCATCATTTTCTTCCGTTCCTAAGCAACCCGGAAGCAACAGCATCAATACAAGTGTTAGAGCAACAAATCTTCTATCCATGAAGCCCGGAAAGGTAGTGTGATTATCAATCACACCCTTCTTCTCTTTACAGAATTATTGAATCACATTCTGGACATGGCATTCCAGGAAAATATGCTCCTGGCATAAAACCACATTCTGTGCAGATAGACAAAACTTCATCCATGTCTCCCCGAACCGGCATTCATACTTGAACCCCTACGGGGTTCATCGCGAAGTATATGGTGGAGTCTCAAAGGCGACACAACTGGGGCTGCAATGACATGGGAGAGAAGATATCACTACCTATGAAGAAAGGATTCGGGGCGACCGACAGAATCGATGCGTGGTGGAAAGGACCTACGGCCATGGCCTTCTACCTTGGAGTCATGGTTGTATACGCCACTTGGCGAGGAATGATGGAGGCCGACTTCTGGATTTTTTCTGAATTCGGGCGTTCTGCTGGAACTCAAACCATGGCGATTGAAAGCAATGGAAGTCACGTTCTGAGCCCTCTTTTCAGCCCATTGATCATCCCGGATGAACAGAGTTGGATGCCTGAATCAATATGGTGGCTTTCTCCAGCCATGTTCATTCTCATTTTCCCAGCAGGATTCCGTGGCACTTGCTACTATTATCGAAAGGCCTACTATCGGGCGTTTTTCCAGCACCCTACCGCGTGTGCTGTCAGCAAGCCATGGAATTCATACAAGGGAGAAACAGGTCTTTTGGTTGTCCAAAATCTACATCGATATTTCATGTATGCAGCCTTGGCTTATCTTCCTCTTCTGACTTACGATGTTTGGCTATCCATCAACTTCCACGAAGGCGATGTCGACACCTATGGGGTCTCTGTCGGCTCGTTGATTCTACTGATTAACGTGATCATGCTTACTGGTTACACCTTGGGATGTCACGCTTTCCGGCATGTGATTGGCGGAGGTTCCAATGACTGGACATCATCAGGAATGGCACGTCTCAAGTACAAAATGTGGAAATTCAGTACCAAATTGAATGAAAAACACAAGGATTGGGCTCTGTACTCTCTCTTCTGGGTGATGTTTACTGATTTCTACATCTATGCTTGCACAGATCCAATGTTTGGATGGACTGATTACGTTCTATGGGGGGGGCTCTGAATGACTGAAGATTACACTCTACACGAATATGATGTCGTCATTATTGGTGCCGGCGGTGCAGGGCTGCGTGCAGCAATCGAAGCCACCCGCGAAGGCGTGTCTGTGGCCGTGATTTGCAAGTCAATGCTCGGTAAGGCTCACACCGTGATGGCAGAAGGTGGAGCTGCCGCCGCCTTGGCCAATAAGGACCCTAGAGACTCTTGGCAGACCCACTTCCGCGACACGATGAAGGGTGGAAAATATCTCAATGATTGGCGAATGGCTGAAATCCATGCCAAAGAAAGCCCCGATCGAATTCGTGAACTGGAGCAATGGGGGGCGATTTTCGATCGCACTCCGGAAGGGCTCACCAATCAACGAAACTTCGGTGGCCACACCTATCCCCGATTGGCACACATTGGCGATGCGACCGGTCTCGAGCTCATTCGAACGCTACAAGAGCGAGGCATTCACACCGGTATGGAGGTATTCATGGAATACACTGTTCGGCACTTGTTCAAGAGTGACGGTCGTGTATCAGGTTGTTTTGCATACAACCGCGTAGATGGCTCTCTACACGTGTTCAAGGCAAAAGCAACTGTGCTTGCCACTGGTGGAATCACCCGTTGTTGGTCGGTCTGTTCGGGATCCTGGGAATACACTGGTGAGGGTCACGCACTCGCCTATTGGGCGGGTGCTGAAATGGGCGATATGGAGTTTGTTCAATTCCATCCGACTGGAATGATTTGGCCTCCGAGCGTCCGGGGTATTCTGGTTACAGAAGGAGTTCGCGGTGAAGGCGGTATGCTCACCAACTCAGAGGGTGAACGATTCATGTTCAACTATGTCCCTGAGATGTATCGTGACGAATTTGCAGATACGGAATCAGAAGCCATGGAATGGGTGGCCTCAATTGTTGCTGATGAAACTCCAACCGCACGTCGACCGCCCGAACTCCTCACTCGTGACGTTGTCGCAAAGGCCATCAATTCTGAGCGAGAAGCGGGCCGTGCAAGTGAGCACGGTGGAGCCTATTTGGACATCTCGTGGAGACCTGAAGAACAAGTCAAGAAGAAGTTGCCAGGAATGTATCATCAATTCATGGAATTGGCTGCGGTTGACATCACCAAAGAACCGATGGAAGTCGGTCCAACGGCTCACTATGTCATGGGTGGTGTCAAGGTTGATCCGGAGACGCAAGAATCGACTGTACCCGGTCTGTATGCTGCTGGGGAAGCTGCTACTGGATTGCACGGTGCGAACCGACTCGGTGGCAACTCGTTGTCTGATTTGATTACCTTTGGAAAGCGTGCTGGACAATATGCGGCCGAGGCTGCAAAAGGACAGGATTCATTCGCCGATATTTCCGAATCGGAAATCAATGATGTCATTGCAGAAACGCTTGCACCACTATCACGTGAAGGTGGAGAAAATCCCGCCAAGGTGGTCGAGGATTTACGAGACATGATGCAAGAAAAGGTGGGTATCATTCGCCAAGGTCATCAGTTGGAAGAGGCGCTTGAAGAACTGGAATTATTCCGCGAGCGCGAGGCGAAAACTTCGCCTGGAGGTACCCGAATTTACAATCCTGGTTGGCACCAAGCGCTCGAAATCGGTGCAATGATTGATATCAGCAAAATGTGTGCAATGTCTGCTCTCGCTCGTGAAGAAAGTCGAGGCGGGCACACCCGTTTGGATTTCCCAACCCCTGATTATTCTCATTGGGGCAAAATCAACAGTGTCATCGTCATGAGTGATTCAGGTGAAATGGATTTGAACCATGTCAAATACCCGCCCATCCCAGATGACTTGAAACAATTGCTGGATGCAGATGATCTACATGAGGAGGAGGAGTGAATATGTCAGAAGATGTAACCTTTAGAGTATTCAGGGGCGAACCGGACGAAGAAGGCACTCCAACTGGGGAGATGGTTGATTATACCGTTGAAATGGATGAAGGCATGGTTGTTCTTGATGTGATTCATCGGATTCAATCTGAACACGCACCCGACCTTTCTTGTCGATGGAATTGCAAAGCAGGTAAATGTGGCTCTTGCAGTGCTGAGGTGAATGGAAAACCTCGACTGATGTGTATGACTCGTATGGAGGATATCATGGAAGAAACACCGGAAAACACCCCGGTAGTCGTCAAACCAATGCAGGCCTTCCCGTTAACCAAAGACTTGGTGACAGATCTTCAATGGGCTTATGACCTCAACAAGACCATTCCAATGTTGAATGGCCCAGACGAAATGGATTGGAAATTCGATCAAAAAGAAGCAGATCGAGTGCAAGAATTCAGAGCCTGCATTGAGTGTATGTTGTGTGTCAATACTTGCCACGTGATGAGAGAACACCAGCTATGGGACGAGTTTGCAGGCCCTCGCTTCTTCGTTCGCCTGGCAAATCTGGAGATGCACCCCATGGACCAGGACGATTCTCGCTTGGCGATGATCAAGGATGACTACGGCCTTGGTTACTGTAACATTACGCGTTGCTGTACCGAGGTCTGTCCAGCAGGTATCAACATCACAGACAATGCCATCATTCCATTGAAGGAAAGAGTCGTCACTGAATACTATGACCCGATAACCATGATTGCCAAAAAATTGGGACTTCGAAAGTAACCTAGTCTCATACACGGTACTATACGCTTGAAGATTGGAACTCGCTGCGATCACCATGCGTGCCGTGAAATCAATCATCCCGACACATCGAGTTCAGGAAGGCGGTGGATTTTGGGTCCGTAGACCCGCTGCTATGGGTTCTCTGATGAGTCCATTTCTATTGTTGGATGAGATGGGGCCGAATGTTTCAGCACCCGGGGAGGCTGTGGGTGCACCATGGCATCCTCATCGAGGATTTGAAACCGTGACTTATCTGCTTGAGGGACGAATGCAACATGAGGATAGTGCAGGGAATAAAGGAGAGTTGAATCCTGGCGATGTTCAGTGGATGACTGCAGGCCGTGGAATCGTACATTCCGAAGAGCCGCATGAAGAGTTTCAGAAAACCGGTGGAACGATACATGGGTTCCAAATTTGGGTGAATCTTCCCTCAAAACACAAAATGATGTCACCAAGATATCAGGAAATCCCCTCGTCCGAATCACCGATTGCTGAAGATGAAGGAATTTGGGCACGCGTTATTGCCGGAGAATGTCTGGGGATCAATTCATCGATCGATACCGTGATTCCGATTACATTGATTCATGTAAAGATGGAAAAAAATGCACAACTTGTCAAACAATTGGAATCCGATTTAAATGGGATGATCTATGTTTTCAGTGGTAAGGTTACAATCGACAATCCGCTTCAAGTCAAAACACATCCGGGATCTCCTGGAATTGGTTCCAATCAGCAAATTCGAGATGGGGAGTTGGCACTCCTCACTAAAGGAAAAGAAATCATGATTCAATCCGAAACAGAATCTGAGTTCTTAATTCTGGCCGGGCCCGAATTGAATGAACCCATCGCTCGTTATGGGCCCTTTGTGATGAACACTCAAGAAGAAATTCATCAAGCCATCTTGGATTATCGAAACGGGATGTTCACTAATTGAATCATGATTCAATAAAAAAAAGCCCGCCAGAGGCACCGAAGCGCCTCTGACGGGCCTGTGTGTTATCTTGTGTTTTTGCAACTCAGGTTGTACCGAATCCGATCAAAGGTGATCGACGCGCTGCTTCTTGACGTTGGCCTTCTTAATCTGGCCCTTCGCCTTCAGCCACTCCGGCGCAGATGCCGGAGGGGTCACCATTTCGGTCCAGCCCTTGAAGACGTGAACACGCTTGGTGCCACGCTCTCGCAGGTGGATGTCGGTTGCGCCACGAGTGGCTGCCTTCAAAGCCGCGCCACGTGGCTGGCGACTTGCGAAGACCTGGCTTGTGTCTTTTCCGCCCTTCATTAGGACGAAGTACTTCTTTTCTCCCATAGAGTTTCACCTCTAGCCCGGACGCTGTTTGGGACCACTTAAGCATTACTCCGGATAAACGCTATACTGCGCCCCAAATCGGTGTTTTTGCATTTTTCCGAGACACGATGAAAATTGGACGCAGGGGCCCGAATACACACCAACAAGTGGTTGAAATCAGATTTCTGTGAGTGAATTTTGCGATAGTCTAGCAGTACAACGATTACCCATTATTGCAGATTTTATTGATCTGAGAAGTTTGTTTATTGAATCTTCACCAACGGGAAAATAAGTAACAGATTTTCTTTGATTTAATCAGATTATTACTACGCGTACGCGGAGGGTGTGGTTGAGGTTACGGACATTGAAGGTTTAAAATCCCTGAAATCTCGTTCGGAAAATCAACAGTCACTGGTGATTATTCTTCTTCAAAGATACTCATGATATCTTCTTCGGAATTGGCATTATTTTCCTGCTCAATTCTGTACAAATCGATTTGTTGTTGTGACCAGCCAGCACCAAGTAATTCTTCATCGGTCCACTCTTTGGTTTCTGATTCTGAAATTCCTGCCATTTCAGCCAAGCGTTCCTCGGAATCATCGCGGTTTTGTTTTGACCAGGCATCATCTGGAAGCTGCTCTTCTTCCTCAATGAATTCTTCTTTCTTCCTTGAATACAACAGAGTTGTGAGGATCAAGATGATGAGGGATCCTGTCAAGACAATGCCAATCATGAGGTTGGCGGATTGTTCATCGCTTCCCTGCTGGGTCGTGTTCTGTTCATTGGTCGTTTCTATCGCTGCTTTTTGGGCTCGAATGAGTATCGATTCGGTGACTGAAAGTGAGGTTTCATCCAAGCAGGTGAAGTACAATGTATGATTGGCTGCATCGGTCCCTGGCGGCGTCCAATCCAATGTCCATAACCCATCAGCCATGGGAATGAACATTTGCGAATGAAGTGTGATATCATCTTGATCTTTCAATAAAATAGAGCACTGCATATTTTCAATCCCATCCAAATCGTTGATTTCAACAATCAATGTGCTTTGGTTTCCTGAAGTAAATTGGGTTGGCATCCTCGAGAAATCAAGTACTGGTTTGGAACCGATAAGTTCCAATTCAAGGGCTGGTGAAATTCCAATTGTTGCATCGATATCTCGTACGAACACGGAAAGTTCCAGTGTTCCCAACGGGAATTCTTGTAGATAGTCAGATTCAATTTGGATTCTGAAGAATTTTGCATCAAGTCCCGTTCCGGGCGTACATTCTGAAGGTGCCATCATCTCTTCAAAAATGACGGATGGAATGACCCGATCCGAATCCGTTCCCGTGCTGAGTCTGATTCCAATATTATCAACAGGTCGAGCATCTTCAACACCGATCCAAACAAACCCTGATTCACCACGGGCGAATTCCTGAATGACCATATCTAGGTCACACAATACGGGTGCTGAAACAATTGGTGGTGACAAGAATACAGGACGTGACCAGGACCACTCCATTCCAGCCCATTTCCCCTCACGAATTTGAGTTTGAATTAGAGCATCACCAACTTCCAAACCCGGCGGAGCAGTGAC
>CEPB01085396.1_pt1 | contig 12078 bp, 21 predicted proteins | sample 530611 | NCBI WGS metagenome assembly CEPB01 (sample SAMEA2620672, study PRJEB7988) | marine metagenome | isolation source: saline water (ENVO:00002010), including
CATACGGCGTAAACGATGGACTCCCGTATCGATCGTTCAAGTAATTCTGTTGAGCGTACATATTTCCAATGCCAGCACTTAGGCCGCTGCCAAGTACATTGCCAAAAGCACCGAAGATGGCATTGCTGCGGGCTGCAGATCGCTCTGCAGAAGCACGATCAGCCATTATTTGTGCGCCATATTTAGCGGCACGAATCTTGGCTTGATTGCGAAGACCTTGTGCAGCGGCGCTGGTCTCTAACTTCCGGTTAATACGAGGGATGGCGCCCATTGTCTGAACGCCAGCCCTCGATAGAACCTTATTAAATCCACCGACGTTAAATGGCATCAGTTATTGGACTCCTCTGGTTGCGGAGCTCTACCTTTGAGCGCCCGCCTCATTGATTCTAAAACGTATCCAGATAGGGCAGCTCCGGTCGTATATCCAGCGGTATTCGCAATGACAGACTTAGCAATTGTCTCCTCGTTCTTCTCCTGCATCTGTCGATATTTCACCAGGGCATCTCGCACCTGACCCTCAGTTACTTCTGGATCGTTATTACGCATTCGTTGCCTTAAACCTTCGTAATTCTCTGCTAAAGCCTTCTCTCTTGTGTAACCACCCTCGCCCGCAGGGCCTTGAACGCGTTCGATACCGCGCTTGATACCCCGGCGAGCACCCACAACAGCAGCGGCCATCGGAAGCAATCCCGTTGCTAGGGGGATTGATTTGCCCATGAAAGTCACTTCAGGACCCTGAATCCCGTCCAGCGTTGCCTTGATCGGTGACTTGCCTGTGAACAAGTAGTTCTTATAGGCGTTGTACTCCTCACGACTCACATCAGGGCGCTCTTTGACGAATTCCTCGTAGGGGAGCAAGCCGCCTGCGCGACCCAGGAAATAGCGGTTCGCCAGCTCGCCAAGAGGGTTGGTTGTCTCCGTCGGATTCATCGGATCCGGCAGCGTCGCCTTGTATCCCGGCTGACGAATGAAGTTGCCAACACCCATGGAGGCCGCAATCCACGCAGGGGCTGCAGCTGCCATGCGCAAGTTGCGATTGCGAATTAGAGACTGACGCTCGTGCAGACCAGTCAGGCCTGCATTGTTCTTCGTGGCATCGCGCATGCCCTGAAACATGGCGACCTGGGCGACTGCCTGTGGTGCATTGAGGAACCACCAGACATTCCGCATGCCATCGGTCGCCAGATCAGCCCCGATGATCCCTGCCGCTTGAGCAGCTTTTGCCCTGTAGTTACCAGCGCCGAGGGTCGCTTCTTGCCCTTTCGTCCCAACTGGCACCTTGCCCAGCTCAACAGTGCTGCGACGCAGATCAATGTCCTCAGCACGAGCCTTGCTGAAATCCTGCTTTTCCTGGGCACTCATGCCACCCAGTTCAATGTTTTCGATCTTGCGCTTCAGCTCCTCGGGGAAGACGCTGGCGATAATGCGACCGATTTCTGTATCCCCAGCCCTATTCGGGAGGATCTGTTTCATCGCCGAACCGATAGGGCTCGATGACGCCATCTCCGCTGCTGGAGACATCTCGAGCTGCAGGTTCGGGAACTGACTCTGGATGTAGCGGTCGTAAGCACGACCCGAAGCCCTAAAACTTTGACGAGCTACTTCGTTTAGATCGCCAAAAGTTGGATCCTGCGGAAATGTCGCCATTAGCCCAACGCCCTCCCGCCGATTGCTCCGGCACCTAGGAGAAGACTGATTAGCTCTTGCTGTGCCTGCGCTTCGGACATTTCCTGAGTCACCTGCTGCTGAGCGGCTTGCTGTGCCTGCTGCTTTTGGTACTCCTCTTCGGTGATTCGATTTACGGCCCCCTCGAAGACAGGGCGAGGCGTAAACATGTTGACCGGCGCACCCACCAGCAAGTCACCCATGGTTGCGGCGAGATCAACAGCTTCTCTGCCCATGCCCAGCTTCTTGCCGGCGAGACGCGCAGCACCGCCACCGAGCAGCTGACCACCCAGGGATCCGAGTAATCCAATTCCGAGATCTTCTGCCGCAACGCCAAGACGCTCTCCGGTTGTCGCACCGGGAGGAAGCATCGTTGCACTCAGGCCGGAGTACAGCAGATCAGGTGCATAACGAGCAGCTAGCTGACCGTATGCAATCTTGCCGGCCTCATTGGTCGGAACCAAGATGTTTCTTGCGCCCTGCAACAGGGGCTTCAATGCTGCGAGCCTCATGATTAAGCAGCTCCTTCAGGAGGTGGACCACCAGCGCCTGGAGGAGGAGGCGGTGCGCCCAGGGAGAACGGACCACTAGACCACTGCATGGCCCACTTCTTCAGGTTGTCCTGGTTGTTAACCAGATCCTGATTATTAGCAACAGCGCCGAACTCTCCATTGATACCGCCAATCAGGGCATCACCAGCGAAACGGGAGTTGTACTTAGGGGATGCCGCTTTTTGCGCAGAACCGTGCTCGTAACCGAAAGCGCCAGCGCTGGTCTCTTCCTTGTCCGCCTTGCTCTGAATAGCCATTTCCAGGGTTCGAGCAAGCGAACCCGGACCGGCACTCATAATCTTGTAACCCGGCGTCCTATCTCGCCAGGTTGTCCAAGAACTTACGGACACGCTTATACGCCGCTATTTCTTAAATGTTAGCTATTAGGACTTTTTATCTTCTTTGTTCTTGCTCTTGAAATGCTCGAGTAGTTCTTTCGGCATTTTGCCGTCTTTCTTCTTCTTAGACCCACCTTTCATGTGAGCCTTCGCCTTTTCTTTGGCGGAGTGCTTACTGTGGTTCATTGGCCTCGATTCCTCAGCGCCTGCTTGAGTTGCTCAATCTTAGTTTTAGCGAAATTAGTCACCCTGCTTGGTGCATTAAGGGGTGAGTCATTTGACGCCGCGTTATCCTCAGCCGCGCGTGCCTGTATACGGCGCGTCATCTCAGCCATAGCCTTTTCGAAGGCTATCTCTTCTGCAGACCCAGCCGGTGCTTCACCACCTCCAAGCGCGGCAGCGTAAGCATTGATGTCACGCAACGATGCGCGCTTACCAGCTTGTTGAGCGCGACGGCGGACATCTTGAACCTCCAGGAGATCACCTAGCTCGGCATCGGGGTTACCAGCAAGAGCATTCACCGTTGGCATCATTTCAGGCGTTGCATTGATGCTGCCGCCTTCAATGTTGTTACCCGCAGCGAGTGCGTTCAGGACCGAGTAGAAGGGCCTGTTATCCAGGGCGCCAGCACCTTTGCCGCCTTGGAACAGCTCGTCAGCGATGTACTCCTTCAGCAAAGCATTTTGGATGCGGTTCGCCCTGGGGTCATCAAGAGCATTGTTGACCACCATGGTGTACGCGGCTTCCTCACCAGCCGCATTCTTGACGCCGCTCGACGGCAAAACAGCGTTGATCAGATCATTAAGTTCACGCATCCCCTCTTCAGTGATTTCACCTCTCGAGCCAATACGCACTTCAATCTCGTCTGGGTTTTCAAACCTTTGATTCTTGAGCGGATACAGAGGGATACCAGTGTTCATGCCGTCTCGAGCCAAATACATCTGGCCATCTCGCATCACCGCATCACCCTCACCACGGCGAACAGTCATCAAGGGAGTCCTATGCCTGTAACGAATGTCCTGCACCGCCTTACCCAGTGTCATCGAGCGGCTGACCTTGGCTGCTGCCGGGTCCTCGAGGCGTGCATGCCCATGGACCGCCATTTCCCCACCTCGTTCGGAGCCGTAGTACGGCTGCATTTCTGAAGTTGGAACATTGACGAACTCAGATGTCCGCTCACTGTCAAAAGCATCGGGTTTGGTGAAGAACGAATACCCCAACTCATCCGGCAGCAGCATCGAGGGATCGACGAACGCCACCTGCATGCCAGCAGTGTCATAGCGTTTCTCATCAAAACCTTGCCTGGTCTTTTGCCCTGTCTTAACTCGGGCCGGCTGGTAGATGACATTGCCCTTGCTGTCCACGTCTACGCGGAAATTCTGGGCTTTACCCAGCTTTTTCTCCTCAACCGCTGGTGCCACCAAGATTGGCACCTTGTAAGGCTCGGTGATATTGGTATTTGCATAGCGACCAGATACCCCAGCCTCGCGGTTAAACGCATTACGCCCGCCTTTGCCGAGACCTTTGGTCCGATTCAAGCCTGAAGCAGCATTGATATCACGGTTTTCTTCCGGGGTTGTTTCCCGATAAGGGGCCGGTTGTTGCTGTGCAGCGCGATATGCAGCTTGTCCACGTTCATCAAGAGCAAAAAGAAGCGCCGCTTGCTCTGCTGGCTTCATCCGCTCAAGGTCAGTTTTTGCCAAAGCGGCAAGAAGACGATCCTCGCTTACGGAAACGTCGGCAACACCTGCGTCAGTAGTACCGCGACCCCGTTTTTCGTTTTCAATTTGGTTGATCAGCGCCAATTCCGGGCGAATTTCGCCCATATCGGCCACTTTGTCGGCCATTTCTTGCCCAATTAACCGGCTGACGTTTCTCTGATACTCCCTTTCAGTAGTTCCGCCGGCGCCAAATTCTGCGGCCGCGAGTTTTAGTGCTCCCATCGGACCCATATCAGGCGCTGCCTGGGCGTATTGAGCAGCCCTGCTGGTCAGATCAACACTTAGCTCACCTTTGCCGAGCAGATCACTGAAATACTGCCGTGTTACTTCGGGATCATTGGAAGCAATTGCTTCCTCCATCCGCATCTTGTCAATTTCAGCCGCAATGGCACGCTCGTTTTCCGCGCGCTTACCCTCGTCAAACCGACGACCTCGAGGGGCTGCCTCGATCGAAAGCCCTTCTTGCGGGCTGTAATAGACAAGTTTGCCACCAACAGTTCGCGCAATCTCACGATCACCTGATGGCAATCCAGCAATGTTGGCCTGTTGCGGTACTCCGCCCATGCGGCGGCGCGGATCATTTGGATCGCCTAAGTCGCGAAAACCGCCAATACCGACAACCATTACTAGACAAATCTTGCACTCCGTAAGACAAGTCTATCGACGCTAAATATCGGCCTCGCGGGGGATTTAGCCCCTAATTTTTTGCGAAATTTTTTACCACATTGAAATAGGGAAAATTTTCACGCTTAAAAATAGGGAAAAATTTCCACCTGAAACAAAAAATGAGTGGGATCGGCCCTCGCGGGAAAGTTGCGATTTTTGTTGCGCCGCGCGGTATACATCAAACACCCCTCGCACCTTCCGTTACCGGCCAGACAAAAAAAAGATTGGCTCGGGGTTTACCTGAGTAGACGCGACCGCTCAGCGAGCGCGATTCGCTACGCGAAGTCGCCAGCTCGCGTTTCGCTGGGGAACCGCAGTACGCGCAACGAGAGTGAGCAGCAGCACCGCGACAGCGAACGCGCTCCGCTACGCGACGCGCACTGTTCGCTCGTGTCGCTGAGATACATAAGTACGCGCGCGGTTGAGCGCCTCGCGCCGCGTTACATAAGTACGCGCCCAACGTTACCGCTGTCACCCACCGTATCCATTAGCCCCGCTTATATCCCTGCGTCCCCAACAGTTACCCAGTACGCGAGCGCGAGCGCGATCCGTTCCGCGCACCCCCCGCGCTGGCGCGACACGCGGCGGCCAAATCACTTGGCATGTGGAATTCAACACTGATTCGCACGCAAAGCGCGCTCAGTTTCACCACCCTCGCCCTCGCTTCGCTCGTTGCTCGTGAGCTCACCCCAGTACCCCTGCGCCTACCACGCCCACCGAACACCCTCGCCCACAAATGATCACTGGTGTCCACATACAACAGTGCATTTCAAGTTATGTACTACGACTTCTGGTTCGACATCGAGGGCGCGTATGAGCCGACTCAGCTTGATGCCTTTGGCAATCAATACGCGGTATACGTGAGCTTCGATGCATGTCGAGTCGACGGCAGCACGAATGTGTTGGCAGGGCCCAAGGATCCGCCAATTCACTACGTTTACTCCGACGACGAGATCCCCTTCTAAACCTCAGGAGCCCTGGCGAAAGCTGGGGCTTCGCTTTTTTATTTAACGAACAAGGACTCGCTTCGCTCGCATAGGCCTCGGCCATGCGCTCACTTCGTTCGCTTCGTCCTCGGTATCAACAGCCGTGACCGACAGACAGCCTGCCGGGAACAACAGACGGCCTGCCTCACCTCCGGGTGGGGCTTTTTTAGTGCCCTCATTCAACGGTGCATTTACTTGATCACTTCCACTCGCGCTTGGTTCATAGCCGCAGCAGCCTCCTCCGCTGTGGTCTACGCCGTACCCGGGTACCGCCACTGGCTCTTCGAATACTGGGGTAGCCATCCATGGCTGATCGCCTTCGTGCCAATAGGCATGGCGCTTGCGATTGTCACCGACTGAACCGCCCGCCCCTCACTGACTTCGGTTGGTGAGGGGTTCTTTAGTGCCCCAATACAACAGTGCATTTGGGGTTGTTCACTTCGTTATTAAATCCATGTCTTTCGAAGAACAGTGTGAGTACGACCAGGACGGCGGTATCTACTCCGCCTGGCAACACATGACCTGCCTGTGGAACAGCATGCAGGAAGCAGAGGGTGACTCCACTCTCCGAGCTGCCTACTCAGCAGAAATCAATGCAATACAGCGCCGCTGGAGTTTGCAGTACTGACCCAACACTCCCTCCCCTGCCTGGCTTTGCCGGGTGGGGGTTTTTTTAGTGCCCCAATTCAACAGTGCATTGGGGTTTGCTCACTTCGCTAGTCAACCAATGACCGTGACCAAAGCTCAACTCGAGACCCAGCTCGCCGAGCTCCAGGACCAACTGACCAGAGCCGAGGAGCAGCTTGCTGCATCCGACAATGCCCTGGCCGAAACCCAGGAGCAACTGGCTGCCGCCCTGGTGCCAAGCCAGCCTGCCGAGCTGACCAAGATCGAGAAGCGCAAGCAGTGCGCCAGCAACACAACAGTTGTCCTGGTCCGACGCTGCTTCCCGGTGACCAAGAAGGATGGCACTCCCGTAGAAGGTGGATTCAAGCTGCCTGCCACGCAGTCCATGGACATCAACTACGGCGATAGCGACAGCCCTAACTACCAGAAGGTCACCGTTCAGGAGACCTGGTTCGAGGTTTGGAACAACGGCACCCCGCTCGGTGACCAGCTCAACACGCTGATCCAGTCCACCGAGTACGCCGTGCTCCGCCTCTACTGGGAGTTCAGCTGCCCATCCACCAACGTCTACACCACAGACGAGGTCAACGACAAAGGCGTGTCATACAAGAAGAAGAACTTCCGGTATGCACCCAAGAAGCGTATCTTCGCTTTCGACACACTGTCCCAGGTAGACCTCGAGTCTGGCAATCAGGAAGAGATTCCTTTCTGAACCACAAGCCCCTGCCCTCACCGGGTGGGGGCTTTTTTTTATTGCACTGACACCACAGTGCACAGCCTTTTTATCAACTCATTCACCTTCCTAAATTATGACTATCACCGCAAACCAGCCCACCATGCTGGACAACATTCAGCCATACGTCGACAAGATTAAGTCCGTCGACTATCGCAAGCACCTGACAACATTTGCCCAGTACATCCTCATCATTGCTGTTGCCATCGGCAAGGCAATTCGCTGGGCAATTCCATACATCATCACAGGCCTCCGGTTCCTGGCAGACGGCCTGGAACACCTGATCCAAGGCAACATCGAACCGCCTGAGCCCGCCATTCAAATCCAACAAGGAGAAGATCCCATACCAGTGAGAAAACCAAAGGCTCAGGGATTTGCCTAAGCCCACTGCCCCGCCGAAAGGTGGGGCTTTTTTAGTGCCCTTTCATAACAAGGCATGACCAGCACAGCTCAAACCATCGCCTGCGAAATAGCAGAGCTCAAGTCCCAGCTGCGTCAAAAGGAGGAACAACTACGAGACTTCTACACCTACGTCTCAGTGTCAACCTATACCGGTGCTGTCGACCGCGAATTTGACACCTACGAGAAAGCTCTCGATTACGTTGCTAGCAACAATCTTGACCTGCCACGACACGAAGACAAGTGGCACCGAGGACTACTACTACTCGCTCCATATCGCTGGCAAAGCACCGGCAAACTCGTCCATCCAAGTATTTGGAAAGACGAGAACTGGGGCGGAAGCGCCGAAATAGTTCTCTCGGAATCAACCGTAGGCAATTACCACCTCTACGGCATCGAGAAACACAACATGCACTGGGACTAACCCCACCGCCCCGCCGATAGGTGGGGCTTTTTTATTGCACCACTTCAACGGTGCATTTTCACTTCGCTAGTGACTTATGGATCATCCACTTGACATTCTCCAGAAAGTGCTGCCTGCCGAACAATGGGACTACCTCATGGTCATGGCCGAGCAAGCACATACCAATCACATTGCCATGACAGAAGGCATGCCTGAACCCATCGAAGTCTCCGGACTGGGTCGGCCATACCCAGGCACGCACGTCAGTGACGAGGACACCAACCGAGCACAACGCCTCCGCTCACCCCGCGAGGTCTTTACCAGGTGATCACTTGCCCTGCCGGTCTCGGCCGGCGGGGCTTTTTTATTCCTACACAGTGCATAACATGTCCCTCATGAGCGAACTCAAGTCACCCAAAGAAGCCCTAACGCTGGCCCTTTACCTCAGCCTCATTGCTTCTGACGAGGACAAGTCCAAGGAAGCAGCAGCACTGGCTGACTCCCTCGCCCAGGGACTGTCGGCCGAAGAGGTCGAGGCTTGCAAGGCAATCGCCTTGGCTCAGTTCACAGCCCGTAAGTGACTTCAGGCTGGTAACTGCCAGTCATTGAATACTCAGGCTCGCTGTACTCGGGAGCCATCTCGTTCATCGACCCGGCCAGCGACCTCGGGATCAACTTGTCACGACGAAAGGCCCGCTTCATCTCATCGAGATCGAAGCGACCCATGCCTTCTCGGATGTCAAGCCCGAGGTCTGCCCCGGCCAACCTCAGATCATCCACGCTCGAGCAACTCCTCCAACTTGGCCTTGCCAATAATCCTCTCGCCCTGCTGGTAATAGAAGCAGTCAGTCTTCCCTGCTTCTTTTAACGCACGGCAGATCTTCAACCACTTCTCCTTGTCATCATCTACCCAAAGCCCTTCATGGATGGCTTCAGCATTCTTCAAGTAATCCTCAGCCATCCTCTTGTTCCTTGGTTTTCTCACATTTACGGAGTTGTTCCTCAACCAACCGGTAGTACGAGCTGTCGGTTTTCTTACCTTCTTCCAGGGTGGGCTTCACCTTGGAGTACAGCTCGCACTCCCAATCAGCTGGCTGATTCATGACTGCAGTACGTCATCACGCTGCGCATCAACCTGCTGACCCTGGGTCAGGAATTTCATCAGGTCGATCAGTGCAGCACCACTGGCTGTAATGCCGCCCCCGATCCCTGCATACATGGCACCCCGTGACAGCTTGCCCTTAGTACCCCGGTCAGCCAGATTCTCATCAAGCTGCTGACGCAACATCATGGACTTAGTTCCCATGTTGTCACTTTCATAATTAGCGACAGCCTCCCCAAAAGCACGACCACCGCTAGGCATCGCCTGCACCAGCTGCCTCACCTCAGCCTCACTGAGATCTGGAGCAGCAAAGTTGCCTTTAGGGCTGTTAGCACCCTTCATACCAAGAGCTTTACCTACGGCGCCAAGGTTGACGGGACTCATCTGATAGTCCAGTACAGCGCCCTTGCTCAGATCACCTTGCTGACGCTTTGCGTCCGCAAGGATGTTCATGACCATATCAGTTTTCTCGTTCTGCCCTCTTCCCTGAATCTCACTGGCACGATCAGCCTTTCCTGCAGCTCTTGACTTCTCAATCTCGGGCCGAATTCGCATGGCACGAGATGCTGCTTCACGCGCAACGTAATCATCCAACTCCTTGTATTTGCGACCTACATAGTCAAGAGGATTTCTCACGGCGACCTAAATGAATGAGTTGTTTGGCTCATTCTAGGTCGCATTTTTTAGTGCCCCAATTCAACAGTGCATTGGGGTTTTGTTCACTTCGCTTACTGCTTACTTATGACCTGGGCTATCGAATTGCCACGCGTGGCTGGCTTCCAGCTGCGTGCCTATTCCGGCAACGGCACCAACTTCTACTTCGGCCGCAAGGGCGAGGCAGGTATTGAGGACTGTGCCGAACTCCGACTCAAGAGCGACACGCTGCTCCTCCACTCCGGCAAGGACAACGAAGAGGACTTCGTCCTCCGACCCGACGGCACCAAGTGCTTCGGCAAGAAGGACTCGATGGGTAACACCATCAAGGCCAGCGTTATCCACGCCATTGAGATGGAGAAGGCAGCCAAGAAAGCCAAAGAGCTAGCTCGCAAGGAGTCTTCCACTCCCCTGCTCTCCTGACACATGCGGCCCCGGTTTCGTTTTGCGAGCCGGGGCTTGCATTATGCCTGCCAATCGTCAGCATATGCACGACACAGCACGCGCATGCATGTTCGGCCTCCGCATCACGGCCTTGCTGCTCTCACTAGGGCAGTGGATGGACTCCATCATCTGGCGAGACAAGCAGCCCAAGGCTACGAGCTCCCCGCCCAGAACTTACGCACGGTCCGTGCGTTGCTCAACGAGGCGGAAAGCTCGCTTGGGTGCAAGGTTCCACGTCAATCACCCATACGAAGGCCTGTACTCCCACGTCAACCTCATTGACTGCCGGACAGGTCTGTCACTTCTGTACATCTGTAGCTCAGTCCATGACACCAACTACCTCGTCAAAGCTGCCCTCAACGGGGACCGAATTGATCGTGTCCCCACATGCATCCTCGATCCGCGTCACGTCCCCAAGAACATTCCCGAGTCATGGGATCTCTGAGCCAGCGCCGTTCGTCGACTTCGACACCTTCTGGCATACACCCATGAGGGAACGCGTCCTTGACCGCATGGTCGGCAGAGGCACCACAGCGGAAACGCTTCGAGCCTTTCTCATGACCAGAGACGAGGAATGGGCTTTCGAGTTGTTCACCTCCAAGCGCACTTACAAATGCCTGCGCCAGTACTTCGACGGCGGCATCTTCGACGATGCGGCCTGACTTCTGGCTTGATCGCTGGCACGACAACCGGTACTCCCTCACACCTTGCTCACCACTGGGCAAGCGGGAGTACTCCGACATCCAGATCGGCAAGGACCTCGGCAACTTCCTCATCCTCACCAGTGATGAGTCCGAGTTCCTGCTGGACGTCTGGGGTGACCACTACCTCGTGCAAAGCAATGACCGCAGACAACACGGACCGGCCAGGTTCTTTGAACCAGTCCAGGTCAAGGACACCAGGCCAAAGCGCGATCCAAACGCTGAGCCAGTCAAACCAAGCCAAATGTTTGACAAGCCTTCCGACAAGTCCAAAGCGGTCATCAGATCGCTTTGCAATGTCAAGCGCAAACGTCGCACTTACCAAGCTCTATCCCACCTGCTCCAACCCTTATGACTATTGAATCCACCGTCAATACACAGGCTCGACACAAACCAAGAGCACCACAGAAAAGAGTCAAGAAAGAGTTCCCAGCCGCAGTAGTCAAAATTGTCAAAGAGCCTGTGCCTTCCAAGAAGGACGAAGGCTGGCACTACTTCTGGGGCGAACACATCAACACCGGCCGCAAGGACTGGTCAATCCTCTGCAAAGAAGACCAGGTTTCCTGGGTCCTTGAGCAGATGGAGTCCAATGTCCAACTCACCGAGGGCTTTCACTTCTGCGACCAGCGGGTGAAGACCGAGAACGGCTACGAGACAAGAGCCATCCTCGACGAGCAGTTCTACCTCGACGAGCCCGAGCCCGAAGAAGACGAGCCCATGCACTGGGCCAAGCCTGGCAACGAGGTGGCCGTCGCTCAAGTCGATCCACCGGTGGTCACAAATCCGATCGTTGTCGAGACGCTTCGGCGATACGACACCCTCCGCCAGTGCTGGGAAGCCGCTGGGCTCAAGCCAACTCCAGATCAGCTCGTTGAGGCAATGAGAACACTCAATGCCGGCGTGCTTATCGACAACAGCCGCAAGCCCTTCCAATGACTACACGCGTCAGCCGCAAGTTCTCTCGTTACTGCGAGAGCTTCCCCAACTTCATCCGCATCGAGGCAGGTGGCTCGCATGGTCGAGCCGTCTTCCTCGTCAACGGCAATGAAGAGTTCGTGATTGTGCCCTACGGCAGCAAGGTCAGTGAC
>CEPB01127082.1_pt1 | contig 11548 bp, 10 predicted proteins | sample 530611 | NCBI WGS metagenome assembly CEPB01 (sample SAMEA2620672, study PRJEB7988) | marine metagenome | isolation source: saline water (ENVO:00002010), including
AAGCATCAACTGCATTACCACCTTTCATTAATATTTCATTTCCTACTCTAGATGCTAAATAATGTCTTGTTACAACCATTGATTGATTGGCTTCGACTGTTTTACCTTCTACAGGATAATCATTTGAGTTCAAGTTAAAAGTAAGAAATATTAAAAGTATATTTTTTAATTTATTTACCATAAAAATCCTTTTTTCTGATTTGATTTATCGATCCAATTCTTCATTAAAAGATTTTCAAATTTAAAAGCATTACCTGGATCTACAATTTTTTTATTTTTTATATCAATGCCACTGAATTCCTTATAGTCATTAAGGGTTCGTTTTGAACCAAGGCCAAACGAATCTGTAAGCTCACCCATTATTATTTTCTCAATTCGTTTTTTGCTTTTCTTTTGAAGCTCTGTCCATTTTATAGTTCTATTTTTATCTTCATCTTCATTCCAATGCATTGGCCTACTAAACTGCTCTGTATCATTTACGTAACAATGGAATAGTGGAATTTTTGGTATGTGGAATATATCAAAACCTTTTGTAAATGATCTAAGAGCTAAACTTGTTTCTTCACCTTCAAAATATAAATGTGGATCATAAGGGACAATATCAACAAACTCTCTAGTAGAAAATAAGAATCCTGCAGATAATAAAAATCCTTTGTATATTTGTTTTGATTGTGTTGGAAGACCTTTCTGCATTGAAAAATAGCCATCTTTAAAAACTTTACTCTCATCAAGAACCATAACATGAGTCGAGGAATCATTTTCTTGAGATTTCTTAAAAACTTTTTTCTCAAAATCAACAACTTCAAAACCTCTTGGGTAAGCTGAAATAATTGGCTTGCTATAGTTTTTTTTAATAGTCTTAATATAGTTTAATAAGTAATCGTCCCAATCTTTTTCAAAAATTGTATGTGAATCAACCTGTAAAAAATAATCTTCCTCTTTCATAAAAGTTTGCGCTAAAGATCTGGCCCAACATGGACCTCTCGCTGCTTCTGGATCAAGGTGAGTATATGTAATTTGATTTGCTATTTTTGATTTAGAAAAATCAAGCTTATATTCGCATTGATCAACAATACCAAATGAAAGATTATCCTTATATTTAGCAGCTGAATATGCACTATGTATTGTTACTGGAAGTAATTTATCTTGATAAGATGCTATTGAAATAAAAATTTTCATTAGTGTTTAGTTATGATTTCACTGTTCTGAACTTTATCAATATCATATCCGACCTGTCCTGATATTTCTTTTACAAGATCCTTTGGGTCATTATCGAAAACAATATTAGGATTATTATCTATAATGAGCCAACTATTTTTCAACACCTCATAATCAAGCTGACCAGCATCCCAGCCGCAGTAACCTAGAGCCAACCTATACTTATTCGTAAATTTTCCTTGCCCAATATTTTTAAGAACGTCTATGCTCGATGTTAGGCTTAATCCATCTTCAACACATAGCGACTCTTTTTCATCTGGCAAATCATGAATTACGAATAATTTATTTATGTCAACTGGCCCACCATTTAAAATATGTTTTTTATTGTTTAAGTTTTTAATATTTAATGATTTAAATATTTTCTCTTCGGATATTGGAATTATTTTATTAACTACAACACCTAACGCACCATTTTTATTATGTTCGAATATATATACAAGCGCATTATGAAAATAGTCATTTAAATTTTTTTCTTGAAAAAAAATGAATTTGTTCACAAAGAAATTTTCTTTTGACATAATCTTAGTTTAAGGTTTTCCTTTAATTTTTAATATGGCAAATACAAAGATAACTACTAAAGTAAATTTAAAAGAAGCATTTGCTGACTTGCAAACTACTAATCCATTATTAAGTCTAGAATCGAGAATTTTAAAAAATGGTATCGAATATAAAGTTTTCAATAATGCACCAAAAACTATTAGAGATTTAATTGATGTAATTGGAATGTTACATGGTGATTTTCCATTTCTTTTAGATCAGGGAAATCAATTATCCTACTCACAAGTTGTATCAAAAACAAAAAATCTAGCTAATTATTTAACAAAACATGGAATTACTTGCGGTGATAGGGTTGGTATTTGCATGCAGAACTCAGCAGAATGGATAATTGCACATATGGCAATTTCTGCTCATGGTGCTACATCTGTACCTTTAAATTCATGGTGGAAAGAGGAAGAACTTAAATATGGAATTGATCATAGTGAAGTTAAATTATTATTTGTTGATGAAAAAAGATATGAGCTTACTAAATCTTTTAAGGTAAAAAAAATTCTAGTAAGTGATAAGAGTTTTGATGATTGTATTAACTTTTCTGAAACTATTTCTCATAACTATGAATCATGGCCAGAGGGCAATGCAAATGATGAAGATGTAAATGTTATTCTCTATACATCTGGCAGCACAGGATTGCCCAAAGGGGTAATGCTTACACACTTATCTGTAATTAATTCTATTTTAGGGTTTTATACATTCGGCGAGTTACGCTCTATTATTCACCAAGAGCAATTACTCAATATAGAAAATGCTTCAGTGTTGTTAAACGTACCACTATTTCACGTAACTGGTCTTATTACTCAATTTTTATTATCAATGGTTGCAAAAAGAAACATTATAATAATGCGTAAATGGGATGCTACTGAAGCACTTGAATTAATTCACAAATTTAAAGTAACAAACCTTAGCGGTGTACCTGCGCAATCTTGGGATCTATTGAATCATCCTAAAGTAGATAATTACGATCTGAGTTCTTTAATAGATATTGGTGCTGGAGGTGCAGCTAGGCCAGAAGATCAAGTTATAAGTCTTGATAAGAAATTTAATATTCCACAAACATTTGCTTGGGGCATGACTGAAACAAGCGCTATAGGAACTGTTCTGAGAGGAAATGATTATTTGCATAGACCAAATAGTGCTGGTTTATGTGTTCCAGAACTCACAGAGATCAATATTATTGACGAAAATTGGAATTTTTTAGATGTGGGTGAAATCGGTGAAATAGTATTTAAATCTCCTACCAATACAATCGGATATTTAAAAAATGTTGATGATACTAATGATTCAATTAAAGATGGTTGGTTAAAAACAGGAGATTTAGGATATTTAGATGAAGATGGCTATATTTTTATTGTTGATAGGAAAAAGGCACTAATAATAAGAGGAGGTGAGAATATCTCTTGTCTTGAAGTTGAGAATGCTTTAGATAAACATAATGATATTATTGAGTCCTGTGTTTGTGGAATATTTGATGAAAAATTTGGAGAAATTGTCGGCACATTGATCTACGCTGACCAAAATTTAGACCTTCAAGCTCTAAAAAATTTCTTATCACAATATTTAGCAAATTATAAAATTCCTGAAGTTTATAAATTTATAGATAAACCTCTTCCTAGAATTGCTTCAGAAAAACTTGATAGGGTAGAAATAAAAAAGATACTTTCTGAATAACACTATGAATAATGGACTGAAAAAAATTTATATAGTAGAAGACGAACCAGATATAAGAGAAACAATTTCATATAATTTTTCTCAAGAAGGCTTTAAAGTTCATGAATTTTCAGATGCTGAATCATGCCTCAAAAAGATAGAGATCCAAAAACCTGATTTATTGATTCTTGATTTAATGTTACCTGGAATGTCGGGACTGGATTTATGTAAATACATCAGATCAAAAAATGAACTCAATATGATTTCTATTATTTTGCTGACTGCAAAAAGTGAAGAGGTCGATCGAATTTTAGGATTTGAACTGGGAGCAGACGATTATGTAACAAAACCTTTTAGTATTAGAGAGTTAATTTTAAGAGTTAAAGTTATTCTGAAAAAAAATACAGAAATGGACCGTTTGTCTGAATTAATTGAATTTGGTCCTATATCTTTAAATCTTGATGCTCATGAAGTTATTGTGGAAAACAATGAAATTAATCTTACAACATTGGAATTTAAACTCCTTAAACATTTAATAGAAAGAAAGGGTCGAGTCCAGACTAGAGATCAGTTACTTGGAGATGTTTGGGGTTATAGCTCAGAAGTAACAACACGTACTGTAGACACACATATTAAAAGACTTAGAGAAAAACTAGGTAATGTAGGCAAATATATACAGACTATAAGAGGTGTTGGTTATAGATTGAATAATCAAAACTAATGTATTCTTTTTTATCTAGAATTAAAATCTCTCGAATTTTTATTCTATCTATCACTTTTCTAACATTTGTCATTTTTTTTATTTCAACAATTTTTTCAACTTTTATATATAACAATTCAAAACAACAACTTATTGAATCTCTTTATATACAGGCAAAATCAATTAATGCATTAATACCACAAATCAATGAAATCAATGGGAATGATTTAAATAATTTAGTTAATGAACTAGATTTAAAGGGAAATAATGAAGATAGATTAAGAGTTACAATAATTAATGAAAATTGGGTAGTTGTTGCAGATTCATTCTTGAATATTCAACAGCTAAAATTAATAGAAAAACATTCGCCAGATACACGAGTAGAAATAAAAAATGCTTTAATTGGTGATTATGGTACTGATACGAGAATTAGTAATACAACTGGAGATGAATTAATTTATGTAGCAATACAACGAGATCCAAATGATTTAAACGATGGTTTAATTAGAGTAGCTCTTCCATTTAACTATTACACATCAGTATTTAATTTCTTTATCTATCCATTTATCATTCTTATGATACTAGTAATTGCATCGTCTAGTTTTCTTTCATTTAATGTTCAGAATGATCTTAGAAAAAATCTTGATTCGTTATTAAAAAATACTCAAAAAGCACTTAAAGGTAAAATAATGAAAGGTGGGTTAGGTAGAAAAGATACACAAATAGGTTCAATTGCCGATGCTGTAAATGATATCTCTATAAGACTTAATAATGAAATCCAGCAGGCTGTAGATCAAAGAAAAGAGTTTGGAAATGTATTAGATAATGTTAATCAGGGAGTAATAATATTTAATAAAAACTTTAAAGTTCGATTTTCTAATGACATTGCTTTAGAGATGTTTGGAAAGCACCAATTTTTCTTAAATGAAAAAATAAAGGCTAAAAAACTTTTGAAAATAAATAAGTTATTAAAATTAACAAAAGAAAATTTATCTGCAGAGGCTGAGTTACCACTAAAAGTTTTTAATGAAGATCGACATTTTTTACTATCAGCAACCAAAATGGAAACTACGAATGAATATATTCTCGTTATAAATGATATTTCTTCCCTAAGAAAGCTTGAAGAATTAAGAAAACAATTTGTCACTGATATATCACATGAGATTAAGACGCCAATATCTGTTATTAGAGCAAATTCAGAAACTCTATCAAATACAGGAGCTATAAAAGATCAAAATCTTGCAGAAAAGTTTCTGAAATCAATACTAAATAATTCTGAAAAATTAAGTGAAATGCTAGACGACCTTCTTGAATTAGAAAAAATAGAATTTGGAGGTTTAGTTCTGAAAATAAAAAAATTTAATGTAAATGGGCAGATTCAATTAATATTAGATTCGCAACAAGCATTAGCTGATAAAAATAATATAAAAATAATTAATAAAATAGATAAGAATCTATCTTTAAAATCTGATAAAGACTCATTCACAACAATTTTTTCTAACTTAATTAACAACGCAATAAAATATTCCAAACCAAGTGGATTAGTTGAAATAAAAGCAATTGAAAATAAAAATGCCATTATAATTTCTATTTCTGATAACGGCGTTGGCATAGAAAAACAATATTTAGATAAGGTATTCAATAGATTTTATAGAACACCTAAAGCACGAGCTAATAGTAAAGGAACTGGTTTAGGCCTAGCATTAGTTAAACAATTAACTGTTCGAATGAATTCTGAAGTTGATATTGATTCAAAAATAGGCAAGGGCACAACAGTTTTTGTTACATTTAATACAAAATAGTAAAATTATTTTATGAATAGAGGAGATTTAATTAGATTAACCATTTTTTCATTTTTTCTAATTTTAATTTTAGTTTTTTACTACAACATTGGCTTCTTAACTTTTACTAATGCAAATATTGATGAAAGTCTTCCTGAGCCAATAACAAATGATCAAACAATCAAATCTACTGATATAAAAACTATAGACGAAGCAACTCTATCCCAGCTTGATTTTGAGCTTGTTGGAATAAGGGGCAATAATCCTGAAAGTACGATAATAATAAATGATAAAGGTAAATCTATACTTGTTATGCAAGGTTCAAATGTCACTCCTCAATTAATATTTTCTCATGTCGAAGGAACAAGGGCATATTTTTTTGATGGTAAAAACTATACTTTTCTTGATAAGATAGGAACTGATAAATCTTTCGATCATGAAAGAATAGATCTAACAAAGGAATAAGATGTTTTTAAAGAGGTTGATAATTGCAGGATCCCTATCTCTGATGCTTTCAGCACAAGATCAAAATATCTTTTATAAAGATGCAGATATAAAGACATTTGCACAAGATATCGCATTGTTAACCGATAAAACAATAATATTAGATCCAAGAGTTAAGGGATTAATAACAATTTATTCAGATGCACCTCTTAATACTGAGTCAATATGGGAAGTGTTCTTATCAACAATGGAAGTTCAAGGATATAACGTTTTAAAAGATGGTGATATATACAGAGTTATTCCATCACAAGAAGGAGTCAAAAATTTTTCAGAAGCTGGTGATTTTCAGGGATCAATTGGATCAGAAGTTATAAAATTAAGATTTTCTAGTGCGAAAGATATAGTAAATGCTGTTAAACCTATAGTGGGAGTAAGATCCTATATTGTAGCTTTAAATAATGATAGAGAGGTCCTGATATCCGATGATGCAGATAATATAAAAAGAATAAAAGATATTATTAGAAACCTTGATTCTGAACTAGATACCAGTATTTCTGAATTTAAACTTAAAAACCTTTCCTCTATTGAAGCTTTAAGATTAATTAACTCACTCAAGGCTGATACAAATACAAGATTTGATAAACTCGCTGTTGCTACTTTCCAAGGCTCAAACAAACTAATTTTTAGTGGACCTTTGGAAATTGTTATTAGAGCAAAAAGAGTTTTATCCCAATTAGATTTAGATAATAATTTAACTGAGAATACTAAAGTTATTTACCTAAATTATTCAAAGGCTGAAGATATACTTAAAATTTTAAATGATATTTCTGCATCGTTTAACCAAGAGGATAATGCAGATTATAAAACTGTTATAACTTCCCATGAAGAAACTAATTCTATAGTTATTAGATCAAATCCTCAGACCATTCAAACTCTCACTTCAATTGTTGAGCAACTTGATATAAGAAGGCCTCAAGTATATGTGGAAGCAATTATAGTAGAAATTTCTGATGAATCAGCTAAAGCCTTAGGGGTAGATACTATTTATTCTGGTGAATCTGATGGTAATACACCTATTGCATTAACAAGATTTCCATCAACAACAAGTCCTGATTTATTATCTATTGTTGGATCTGCCGATGATGATTCAGATATTAGTACTTCTGCAGGAGCAGCTTCTTCCATTTTAGGAACTAGAGGTTTCGTTGCTGGAATTGGAAATCTTAGAGATGGGGAAGATAATTTTGCATTACTTTTATCATTACTAAGAGAAGACCAAAATTCAAATATCTTATCTACACCATCAGCTGTTGTTATGGATAATGAAGAAGCATCATTATTAGTTGGGCAAGAAATACCAATTACTACTGGTGAATCATTAGGAGCTAATAATATTACCCCATTTAGAACAACAGCAAGAGAAGAAATTGGTGTAAAACTAGAAATTAAACCTCAAATCAATGAATCTGATTCTGTTGCTCTTTTAATTAGACAAGAGGTATCTAGTATTGCTGGTGCCCAATTACCTAATTCTAACGATTTAATCACCAATAAAAGAGAAATAGAAACAACAGTTTTAGCAGATAATGGTGAAATTTTAGTCCTTGGAGGTTTGATAAGCGAAGAAATTCAAGAATCGGTTAATAAAGTGCCTATTCTGGGTGATATACCACTAATTGGAAGACTTTTTCAGTCATCTGCAACATCAGTACAAAGAAGAAATCTAATGATTTTCTTACGTCCTACAATTCTTAGAGACTCTATCACCACTAAGGATCTATCTGAAGAAAAATATAATTTAATCAAGGCCAAACAAATTTTAAATGAAGAGGATCAAAAAACTGATTAAACATGATTCTCCCTTTACCTTATAGTTACTGTAAATTAAACAAAGTAACATTAACAAATGACAAGGATCACTCAACTTTACATGTATGCGGTAAATTAAACCCCAATATTCTATCTTCAATACAAAAATTATTTAAAGAAACTGTTGAAAAGAAAACATACAATGATGATGATTTCGAGAGTCTGTTAACGGATCTTTATACAAATCAATCAGATGACTTAGATTTTTCAGAATTTGATAATTTAGATTTAGCTGACATTGCGAATTCCATTTCTCCATCGGACGATTTATTAGATGATAAAAATAAAGCTCCGATCATTAAATTGATAAACGCTACTATAACTAAAGCTATTAAAGCCAGAGCTTCTGATATTCATTTAGAGCCATTTGAAAACAAATTAAGTATTAGATTTAGAGTGGATGGAGTATTGAGAGAGGTTTTACAATATCAAAAAAACATAACACAAATGATTATATCTAGAATCAAAATCATGTCTAAATTAGATATATCAGAAAGAAGATTGCCTCAAGATGGAAGAATATCTATCTCTATTGGAAAAAAAGAAGTTGATTTACGTGTCTCAACATTACCATCTTCATTTGGTGAACGTGTTGTCCTAAGAATATTAGAAAAAGACAAGACTCATATAAATCTAGATGATCTTGGATTTTCAAATGATACATTAGAAAGTTTTAAAAAAGGTTTATCTAAAACAGAGGGGATAATACTTGTTACAGGCCCAACAGGTTCTGGGAAAACAACATCTTTATATGCAGGGTTAAAGGAAATTTCTGATAGATCGCAGAACATTTTAACCATTGAAGATCCTGTTGAGTATGCTCTAGATGGTATAGGACAAACACAAGTTAACAATAAAACAGGTCTAACTTTTGCTAAGGGCCTGAGAGCAATTTTAAGACAGGATCCAGATATTGTTATGGTTGGTGAGATAAGAGATAAAGAAACTGCTGAAATAGCAATTCAAGCGAGTTTAACTGGACACTTGGTATTATCTACTGTTCATACAAATAGTGCTGTAAATGCAATAACTAGGCTTAGAGATATGGGTATAGAGCCGTATTTACTATCATCAAGTTTGGTCTATGTATTATCTCAGAGACTTGTTAGATGTCTTTGTGAAAAATGTAAAGTTATAGATGATGAATCAAGCAAATCAAAAATTCTTCAAAAATATAATGTTAAAAAACCTGTTTATAAAGCTGTTGGCTGTTCAGAATGTGAAAATACAGGATTTAAAGGCCGATTAAGTATTGGAGAATTTATTCTTATGGATGAAAAAATTAGTAAATTAATCTATAGATCTTCATCCGAAAATGAAATATCTGAATATGTATTTGCTAATAATAAAAAACTTTTTGAAAATGGAATATTAACACTAGAAGAAGGTAAAACTTCATTATCAGAATTACTTAGAATAACAGAGGAATAATGGCTACATTCAAATATTCGGCTTTCAATAATCAAGAAAAAAAAATTAGTGGCTACATAAATGCTACAGATCAAGTTGAAGCATTTTCATTGTTACAAAGTAAAGGCTTAAATCCATTATCTGTTACTGAAAGTCAACAAAAGAAATCAAATATAAAGATATCACCTAAAAATCTATCTATCTTTACTAAACAAATGTCAGCACTATTGTCAGCAGGAACACCATTAGAGAAATCTCTTGAACTATTAAGTAATCAGATAGCTGATAAGAAATTTTCTCATGTATTGCTAAATCTCATTGATGATATTACTGAAGGCAATACCTTAAGTTCATCAATGAAAAAGTATCCCAAAATATTCGATGAAGTATATATATCAACAATATATGCAGGAGAAACATCAGCTTCATTATCAGAAGTATTTTCTGATCTAGCTATTCATTTAGACAAAGAAATAAAAATAAAATCTGAAGTTACTAACGCTTTGGTCTATCCGATTGTACTACTCACAGTCTCTGTAGCTGTTATATATGCACTTTTGACTTATGTTTTGCCACAAGTTGTTGAACAATTTATTTCTTCAAATGTCACATTGCCACTGTTAACAACTGTTCTATTAAATTTCTCTAATGTATTTCCATATATTCTTTTAATTATTTTTATAGTAATTGCATTAGGTATCTTTACTCTACAAACGAATATTCTCTCGGCAGGATTTAAATTAAAATTATCAAGGATTTTTTTAAAATTTCCTTTATTTGGTCCGATAATGCTTTTTAACCAGACGGCCCGATTTTGTTCAGCAATGAGATTAATGACAAAAGCAGGATTAAATACAATTGATAGTTTACGTATATCTAAAGATACTTTTAAAAGCAATTACTTAAAACATGAAGTAAATAAAGTAGTTAATAAAGTTGTGGGTGGTGCATCAATTAGTCAAGCTTTTGCTAATTCAAAAATATTTCCAGATGTTTTTCATCAATTGTTAATTTCTGGTGATATGGGAAGTCAGGTTAGTGCTATGTTTGAAAAAATTAAAAATTTTCTTGATCAAGAAGTTGAAACAAGAAGAAATGTCTTACTTACTCTTCTTCAACCTGTTGTAATATTAACAATGGGCATTTTTGTAATGCTAATTGTTTTGGCAATTATGTTGCCTTTATTACAAATGAATAATTTAATATTTACTATATGAAAAAACTACTAAAGAAAGGCTTTACATTGTTGGAGTTGCTTATTGTCATAGTGATATTGGGTCTCTTAACTTCCTTGGTGTCATTTAGTTTTCTATCAATTTTAGGCTCTGCCTCTGCTGAGGCTGCAAAAATAGATATCGAAAAAATTAATCAAGGTGTGATTATGTATAAGCTCAAAAATAATAAGTACCCAACTCAGGAACAAGGCATACAAAGTTTGGTTGAAGATGGTCACTTATCTAAACTTCCAGAAGACCCTTGGGGTAATGATTATGTTTATGTTTATCCTGGGCAATATGGTGAATATGACATTATCTCTTTAGGCGCTGATGGAGAGCCAGGTGGAGAAGGGGAAAATGCAGATATCAGAAACGAATAAAGGTTTCACTTTAGTAGAAATTCTCATAGTTATAGTAATAATTAGCATTGCTTCAACATCATTTTACCTTCTATATAGACAAGACCTGCCCAATGAAGATCTTAAATTTAAGATTGACCAATATAAAGAAATGAGCCTTTATACAGGCTCTACTTATGGTTTCACAAAAAAATCAATAAATACATATATTGAAGATGAATGGGTTATCTTGGAAGATTTTGATTCAAGTTATGTAGCTCAATATGAAGGGACAAATGGAGATTTAAATGAGATTGAAAAGGATGAAATATATTTAGTATTAGCTCCAGGACATGAAACATCAATTAA
>CEPB01033652.1_pt1 | contig 11523 bp, 8 predicted proteins | sample 530611 | NCBI WGS metagenome assembly CEPB01 (sample SAMEA2620672, study PRJEB7988) | marine metagenome | isolation source: saline water (ENVO:00002010), including
TCGCTGCACTGATGGCGCGCGCCGGCATGCTCTTGCCCTGTTCAGGGCAACCCTCTTTGCCCTGGTGTGCCCAGGTGCTGGCGGACATTGGAGATGAACAATCCCTCCAGCAGAGCCTCTCCACCTTCAGCGGCCATGTGAAGCGCATCGGGCGCATTCTTGAGGCGCTGCAGCGCGGCGGTGCGCCTTCCCTTGTGTTGCTGGATGAGGTGGGTGCTGGGACGGATCCCAGTGAGGGAACAGCCTTAGCCACGGCTTTGCTCAAGGCGCTTGCCGAACGAACCCGACTCACGATCGCCACCACCCACTTCGGTGAACTCAAGGCCCTCAAATACGACGACGCTCGTTTTGAAAATGCCTCTGTGGCCTTCAACCCGGAAACCTTGTCTCCCACCTACGAATTGCTGTGGGGAATCCCCGGTCGCAGCAATGCGTTGGCAATCGCGACGCGCCTGGGGCTCGATTCCGATGTGCTTCAACAGGCCCAGCAGCTGTTGGCTCCGGGAGGCGACGGTGAGGTGAACAGTGTGATTCAAGGTCTTGAGGAGCAACGGCAGCGTCAGCAGGCCGCGGCAGAAGACGCTGCAGCACTGTTGGCACGCACTGAGCTGCTCCACGAGGAGTTGCTGCAGCGCTGGCAGAAGCAAAAGCAGCAGACCGCGCAGCGCCAGGAGCAGGGACGTCAGCGCCTGGAACAGTCGATCCGCCAGGGCCAGAAGGAGGTTCGCACCCTGATTCGCCGTCTGCGTGATGAGCGTGCAGATGGTGAAACCGCGCGGCGGGCGGGGCAACGGTTACGCAGCTTGGAAGACCATCACCGCCCCATCCCTGAACGGCGATCACCCAAGCCGGGCTGGCGTCCGGCGCTGGGGGATCGCGTGCGCTTGCTGGCCCTGGGCAAGGCTGCAGACGTGTTGGCCATCAGCGAGGACGGCCTTCAGCTGACGGTTCGTTGTGGGGTGATGCGCACGACCGTGGAGCTGGCTGCGGTGGAAAGCCTTGATGGTCGCAAGCCTGAGCCGCCTCCAAAGCCTGTGGTGAAGGTGCAAGCCCGTTCTGCAGGTGGAGGTGGTGCGCAGGTTCGTACCACTCGCAACACCCTTGATGTGCGTGGCATGCGTGTGCATGAGGCCGAAGCGGCGGTCGAGGAATGCCTGCGCAGTGCCAATGGTCCGGTTTGGGTGATCCATGGCATCGGCACGGGCAAGCTCAAGCGCGGCTTGCGTGCCTGGCTGGACACTGTGCCCTACGTGGAACGGGTGACGGATGCTGACCAGGGAGACGGCGGACCGGGATGCAGCGTTGTCTGGCTGCGGTGATGGTGATGAACCAGTTGCCTAACCGCAACATCCAATGACTTCTTCCTTTCGTTTCCGGAATGAGTTTGAAACTTTTTACCTATTTCTGATGCAGTTTCAAGGCTTCGACTTCAACCCATACAGAAACTGATCCACCATCGCATCGAAATGTTGCTGATCCATTCTCGTCTGTGGTGATGGTCTCGCCGCAGTGTTCGGTCAAGTCGATGTAAGCCGTTTCAGCTTTTCCGGTATTCATGGTTTTTTCACCACCAGGTCCATCACTCATCAACACAGCGAGTCCAAAGGGATGCAATTCGGTTCCTAGCCTGGTCCAGCCGATAACATCCTGGGAGTCAAAATAATCATACTGCTCCCCATACGCAAAGTATTTCCTTGCCAATAGAAAGCGGTCGATAATAAAGCGATGATTTTTGATTTTAATCTCGCAAGGATTCCCGTCCGTGCCAAAGTCTGAATAGGTTGCTCCATAGTAGTCAGGGAAAAAGATGCATGGATAGCCTTCGGCTCTTAATAAAATAATTGAATAGGCTAATGGTTTAAACCAATCTGCAACCGGAGACTCCAAGGCTTGCAGTGGCTGAGTGTCGTGATTTTCAACCAATGTCACTGCCAAGAGAGGTGCTTCGTGCATGAGTGTCCCGTTAAGTATTGATCCCATGTCAAAGTGACCTCCAGATTCACTGGCCTTGTGAAAGTTGAAATGTAGTGGTGCATCAAAAAGTGACATCTGCCCTCCAGTTCTTGATGCGTAATTGCATAGTGTGTTGATGTCGTAAGTCCAAAATTCTCCCACTACAAAGACATCTCTTCCTGCGTAGTGCTCAACATGTTGGATCCAATCGACGAAGAAGTCACTATTGATGTGTTTAATCGCATCCAGTCGGAACCCTTTCGATCCGGTGGTATCGAGAGTCCATTCGCCCCATTTTTTGAGTTCATCTTGCACTTCTGGATGATCTAGGTCTAAATCGCAGCCCATCAAATAATCATAATTACCACGCTCGCCATCTACATTCCTTTCGAGAGGCTTGTCTTTGACTTGCCAAACTGCTCGGGTCTCTGGCTCAAGGCTGTTGTAATCAACAGAATCAAAATGTTGCCATCCCCATCTCATTGAAGAATGCATATCTCCACGGCCAGGAAATGAAAACTCTGTCCATGCAGAGATTGTTCTGGCTGAACCAAGGGCATGATGGCGGTTGTTATCATCGAGAGGAACGGCGTCAAATTTTTCTTGTGAATCAGCCCCCATTTTGTGATTGAAGACAGCATCTGCATAAACTTCAATGCCGTAGGAATTGCACTCACGAACGGCACTCAAGTACTCCTCTTTTGTTCCATATTTTGTTCTAATGCTTCCTTTTTGATCAAATTCACCGAGATCAAAGAGGTCATATGTTGAGTAGCCGACATCCGTCGCCCCATTCATTCCCTTATATGCGGGGGGAAGCCAAAGAGCAGTGATACCAGCCCGGGCAAGATTTGCAGCCTCCGTTTTTAATCTTTTCCAGTGGTTCCCATCATCATCTGTATACCAATGGAACCACTGCATCATTACGCCATTGAACTCACCTACATTTTTCTGGGCCAGCAATGTCCGCTCATTCTCAATAAGCCATGAACGGAGTATCTCCTTTATGTCTTCGTTGGGGAATCGATTGACTCCTCCACCTGTCGACTCCGACTTTTTGCGAAGGTCGGCATGGGGATAAGGATTGCTCATTGCGGGAACTCTATATTCTTAAGCTTAGTCTTTATGCTCAACAACGAAACTTAAATTCGCGTGAAGATGATTTAATTTTTACGCACATAAACACCTTAAAGATGTATTTTGACCCAATTTGTAGCCGTTTTCCCGTAGTATGTGCCTATCAAATATAATACTTGACTGGCCTGATGTGCCGCTTCGATTCAAGTATCTTGAACAAGATGAATGCTGTTTAGATATCAAGAATTTAGTTTTTATTCGGCAGAATTATCTACAGGTTTTGCGAGCACTATTCAGGTGTGTGACTTTAATTATAAGATAACAGTTGCTATGGTGATATCATCAAATTGCTCAGCATCTTTCATGTGGTCGTCCAAATCATTGACGATTGCATCTTTGAGATCTTTTGCTGATATTCTCTGTTTCTGCAGTTTCTGAGTTAGCTCAAGAAGTCTCTGGTGACCGTAGGACTTACCATCAGGACATCTCGCATCTACAACACCGTCACTGTATCCAACCAGGATCGATCCTTCGTCGAAGTAAAGGCTTTTCATGTTGTATTCGGCTTGTGGGAATAATCCAATTGCAGGCCCAGTCACGTCCAACGTTTGTCGCTCTCCTTTGGAGTTCAGAAAGACAGGTTCCTCATGGCCGGCTAGGACATAATCCAACCTTTGCGCTGGATGGCTAATGCAGCCGATAAAGACCGTTGCGAACATCGTCATATCTTCATGCTCTGTACTCATGTAGTCATTCACACTGGAAATGACTTGATCAAGGGGCTCCGTTTCTGATGGTTCAGCACACCAGTTTTCTGCGGCATATCTGATCAGGCTTCTAAACACAGACATAAACAAAGCAGCCCCAACCCCTTTGTCGCATACATCAGCGACGATAACAAACGTTTTATTATCCAAATCAAACGCGTCGTACCAGTCTCCCCCAGCATTCAGCGCGGGTCTCATGAACAGGCTGACATCAGGTTGCTTGCCAACATCAGAGCTATCACCAAGGAATGCCTCTTGAATTTCTCCCGCGGTGCTCAATTGCTGTTGGGCTATATTATTCAACTCTTCAATTTTTTCTTTTGCATGTTTAATTGCGTTTGTTCTGCGATTAATTTCTTTCGCAAAGCTGTCTATCTCCGTGATTGGTGAGTGCTCCAAGGAACGATATGCTTCCTCGGTATGTTTATTGGCTTTGTGTTTTCTGGTTATACCCAGTACCGTAAGAAACTCTTTTTTAAGTCCATATCCAATTATAATACTAAGTATTACTCCTTCAAACATTGTGGTGATGATGATTGGGAATGCGCTTTCGAAGAATTGACCACTCTCTACAAAATCTGCTCGTGCAGGTTGAACAATCCTGATCGTTTTCCCATCTTTGCGGAATTGAATTTCCCAGTAGCTGCTTAGATATCGACTTAATGATCGCTTTCGCGTTGCCTTGTTTAGATAGAGGTCGATTGATCCCCCATCTTTTTCAGACATGTCATGCAGATTTCTGGAAAGTCTTGATTTTGATGTTCCTAGCTCATAGTTGTCAGGGAAGGTTTTATGCCGCACTTGACCGTTGTTATAGAGCAGCGTTTCGCTTTGATCTTCGTTTTCATAATAATAAGCATCGGCATTTTTTCGCTTTAATTGATCTTCTAGGCTGAAAGCTATTTCGGACGGAACTTTTTCGTCCATGTCATCAAAGATGAACGATGTAAAGATGGACAACTCTTTGTATACTGCTTTTGCTTTTAGATGCATCACTGTTGCGTATAGTTTGTCCACCATGAACAAAGATAAAAAGACGATGACGCTGTAGATTGTCGCCAACGCTAACGATTGAATTGAAATGCTTTGCCTGCTCTCTGATCTTTTGTTTGCAATAATAGTCACAGTTGCGTATATTAGATAGGCGATCAAAGAGTTCATTACTCCACTGACGATCGATTTTTGCGCCAGAAGAAATGCTGCCTCTAGGTTGAGTTTGGCTATATAACCTGCTGCAAAAAAGTAAATTGGGGCCCCTACGAATGTCCAGTAAATAAAGTCATAGATAAGAATCGTTCCACTGCGAAGACTCTTGTCTCCAGTTGGGCTATTCCTTATAAAGCTCATCAACAATATTTCCAAAACATATGTAATCCCTGCATACGGCCCACCCCACAAGACATAGGTCGAAATCACCACAGGAATAGTGATGATTGCTCCCCATGGTCCACGCTTCAGAAAAAGTGTCGCGAGAGCGACACTCATGCCGAATACAAATTGAACACCCCAAAAGAGCTGGTAGTAATTAAAGGTAAGAAGGGTGGCAATGCCTGATAGAAGGGCGATCCACAAGGGTAGTTTTCTGGTAAACAGAGAAGAACCCATTGGGTTACACGGATGTTATTTATATTCTAATCAGTTTTTCAATTTTATCGCTATTCTCTATCTTTTATCAAAAATTTGGTTGTAGGGAACAAGGCTCCATCGCGCCTAGAATCAAGCCGTTATTCCAGCCTTGGTGCATGTCTGTTGTCCACTGCTATAAATGTCACCTTATTGGTGTTTTCGACTGAGCCAAAGGAAATGGCTTGGATCAAAGGGCCAGATCGCCCTTAGAGTGATGTTCGATGCCTATATTCTCGTCAATTGACTAGCCATCCATTCGCATGCTGAGTTGATTTGTGTTTAGTCCATTAATCCAGGCGTATGAAGCCATATCGACGGATTGTTTGATCAGGAAAATACCTAGCCCACCAATTGCTCTTTCGTTGATGTCTTGATTGACGTCAACATCACTTTCTTCGCTGAATCCTGGATCAAACCGGATGCCATTGTCCTCTGTTTGCAGCGTAAATATTTGTTCATCGTTGTTGTCAGTGCTGATGCCACAATAAATTTTCAGGCTTACTTCTTTGCTGCCCTCTGTATTGGCTGATGCTTTGATGATATTGGAAATGAGTTCCTCATATGCCAATTTTAATTTATAAGCTTTCCCCTCGTCTTTGAGGTCTCTTTCAATTGCCGTTGATGCACTTTGAATGAAAGCATCCCAGTTCTCCATCGATGCTTTATCTTCGACAAGTAACGATGTGGCTCGATCTGGGATGAATGTCATTTTTTAAATCTCTGACTCACTTGCTGCAAAAACAACAGCTTGTGATAAGCCAGTTTTCTTGACGGTATCCACAATCATGTCGGAAGCTCCGATCAAATAAAGACGAGCTGAGTGCGGCATTTTTTGTTTTGCAAACACGATTGCACGTAGACCAGCACTACTCATAAATGAAACTTCATTGAGATTGAGTCGCAATTCGGTTAATTCTTTGAGCTCTAGATCAGTTAATTGTTTGAGAAGTTCTGGAGCTGTTTTTGTGTCAATGTCTCCTGAAATGGTCAGGGTGACAATGCTGTCTGCTGGCGTGACTTTGATTGTGAGTGGCATGGTTTGGCTGGCTTAGATCTACGTCTCTTTAAGAGACGCAGTGAAAATGACCATTGATCGTTCCCCTACCAAGATACCTGTTTCTCTAAATGGAACCGGTTTCTTCAGATATGGTTCAACTTGATTTCCCGTATTAAAGCAAAGATCCCATTCATAGACTTCAGGTAATTGCGGTAATTCAAACCATGTTGCGTAATGGGCTGAATTGGCTGCAACGTAGACCGTATCCGATTGACCATCGTCTGTTTGGCTGCTCATCATCCAACCGAGCTGTCTCGATTCAGAGCTCCAATCGACATTCCAAGGCTTTGTTCCATGAAAGCTACAGCTTGGGAAGATATCACTGCCTCCATGATCAAAACGGTTGACCCGGAGGCATGGGTGTTGATGTCTGAATGCAATTAGTGCTTGTGCAAAATTGAAGAGATTTTCATTGCTTTTGAGTAGATTCCAATCAACCCAAGAGACCGGTGAGTCAATGCAGTATGCATTGTTGTTTCCGTGTTGCGATCGTCCAAATTCATCACCCATCAGCAGCATCGGAGTGCCACGACTGGTCATCAGTAGACCCAAGGCATTCATCGCTTGTTTTCTCCTAAGCTCTAGAATCTCTGGATTATCAGTCCACCCTTCTGCTCCACAATTCCAACTGTGGTTATCATCGCCACCGTCCCTATTGAATTCTCCATTTGCTTCGTTGTGCTTTTGATCAAATGAGACGAGATCAGCCAGCGTAAAGCCATCGTGGCACGTAATGAAATTAATAGATGTTGCTTGTGATCTTCCGTTCCATTGGTAGAGGTCAGGGGACCCTTGAATTCTTTGCGCTAACTCACCAACTTGACCTTCATCTCCTTTCAAGTAACGACGCGCCGTATCTCGATACTTTCCATTCCATTCGGACCATCGACCAAAGGCTGGAAACGTCCCAACTTGATATAAACCGCCGGCATCCCATGCTTCGGCAATGAGTTTGCACGATGAGAGGATTGGATCAAAGGCGAGTGACTCCAGCAATGGAGGGTTATTCAGTGGCGCCCCCCACGGGTCACGGCCGAGAATACTGGCGAGATCGAATCTGAAACCATCTATATGGTATTCGCTTGCCCAATATCGCAAGCAATCCAACACTAGATTCCTGACGACAGGGTTATTGCAATTTAATGTGTTACCGGTACCGCTGAAATTGTAGTAATAGCCTTCAGGTGTAAGCATATAATAGATTTTATTGTCCAATCCCTTGAAGGAGATGGACGGACCATATTCGTTCCCCTCGGCCGTGTGGTTAAACACAACATCCAAGATCACTTCGATGTTCGCTCGATGCAATTCTTTGACGAGTTGTTTAAACTCATCCACCTGCATTCCAAACTTGCCAGTTGATGCAAATCCTGCCTTGGGTGCGAAAAAGGCAACTGTGCTATAGCCCCAATAGTTGTATAACCTCTCGCCAGTATCAGGGTGTATTCTTGAATTTTCGAACTCATCAAATTCAAACACTGGCATCAATTCCACTGCATTAATGCCCAGCTTTTTGAGGTATGGTATTTTTTCTACAATTCCTGCATAAGTACCTCTAAACTTCACACCTGATGTTTCACTTTGAGTGAACGATCTCACGTGCATTTCGTATATCACGAGGTCTTCATCTTTGATTTCCAGAGGTGAATCTCCTTCCCAATCAAAATCATCAAACGATATTCTTGATCGGTGCTGATATTGGAGCTCCCAGTTCGGTTCTACACCCCATTCCTCTCTGCCTGAGGTCGTCCTCGCGTAGGGGTCCATCAAGATGTTGTCACCGTCGAAACGATGTCCATCTTCAGGTGAAAATGGCCCCTCAATTTTGTAGCCATATTCGATGTCTTCGTAGTCAATGTCGAAGACTACGATGGAGTAAACATCGCCGATCCTATAATGGTCAGGTATCCTAATTTCTTTGATAATCTTATTTTCAGAGCGGCTGAGTAACACCAGTGTGCATGATGTTCCGGCAGAGGTATAGACCGAAAAATTCAACCCTCCCGGTACAGTTGACACCCCAAATGGAAGAGGCTTTCCAGGTCTTACCCGGTAACCTTCAATGGTTTCAGTGGGTTGAATGTCAATCCGCTCTAATTCCATGTTGTTCAGGGAAGTGATTCGATAGATTCATAAAGTTTGAAATATTGCAGGAATCCAGTTACTTTCATTGTGTCTTGTATTTCCTGAGCTACTCCGATTAAGGCTAGGTCCACTTTCATCGAAGACGTTTTTCTTTGCAGTGTTAGCAGGGCTCGAAGGCCAGCACTGGACATGAAGGGAACCTTGTTTAAATCAAGTGCGACTGCTTTATCATTGACCAGTTTGTCATCAATAAAATCACGTAGGGTCGTGACTGTTTTGGAATCAATTTCGCCGATGACTCTGATGACTTGCCAGTTCCCTAGAAGTTCTTGTTGTACTTCCATGGATCACTTGGTTCCTACAGTGACTTTAACTTTCAGTCTCGAATCCGAGGCTGGCAACTGAACGGTGAGTCCCTCAGCATCGAAATTCTCATACTTTTGTCCATCGATTTCACAGCTGATAATCTTGATGGATCCTTTTGGAAGGATGTCGGGTTCGACCCGAAGCTCTCTGTTTTTAAATCCATTAGGAAGCGGCTTGAAGTACAAATCGAGGGGGCGCTTCTTAATCATCAAATCAATGTAGACGGTTGAAAGGAAGCAAAGTTCAGTTGAGTGATATGCGCTCATCGAGTGACTGCCCTTGTAACGCTCGGTTCCCATCAGATAAGGGACACCGTTGGCCAAGACGTTGAAGTAAATGCCGCCATCGTTGTTGTCGAGGAAAAAGGCGTTGTAATAAGCAGCACTTTCATCTGAGTACTTTTTGTACTCTGCTTTATCTGGCATGTGTCCTTGAAGGATCAAATAAGCAAGGATCCCTTGTTCTTGCTGCCACCATGCTTTTCTGTCATGCCAAGCATACCGATGGAACTTTTCATCTTCGCCCAGTACTCGTTCAACTACGTCGTACCAGCCAAAGCGCTGTGAATCGTACCCCTTGTTAGGCATCAGTGAGGCAATTTTTTCTGCTATTTCCACGTATTTCTCTTTTGGCATTTCTGCATAGAAGCGCATGAGATTCCATGCAATTTTTAGGTTATGGCCTACAACAGCACGATTTTGTTGCCATCCCCATGTTTGGTCCTTGCTCCAGTCATCAAAGAATTTTTCTTGAACAAATGGGCTTTCGTCGTAATCAGGGAAATGATCAGTGATGGTGTCGAATGTATCCTCTAGGAATTTCTTGTAGCGTTCCTCGCCCGTGGCCAAATAGAGATTGATTAAATATGCCGGAGCATGGTCACCAACTGAATTCCAGTTTTTCTTGGCCTTGTTGCGCCCAAGACCATCTTCATGGGCACTGAGTGTTACCGCATGGATATGCGAGTAATAACCCCCTTTCTCCTTGTCTTTGAAGCACTCATCGAACAAGTCAACAGTCTTTTCCGTGTCTTTGAGGATTTCAGGATCACCATTGAGACGGTAGGTTTGGACTGGACCTGCCAAGGCATAAATCTGTTCATAGGCGGGAATGCAATCGTAGTCATCACCAAATTCAGAAACGAGTAGTTTTTGTTCTTCCCCGTCTTGGCCAACCTTTAGGCCATGATACCAATAAATAAGGCCTGTATCTGTATCGGTAAATTTCATTTTATCGCTCAAATATTTTGTGCCTTTCTCTGCGGCTTCCAAATACAGATCTTTTCCTGTCAGCATGTATGCGCATGCCATTCCATAAACCATTCTTGAAATGGTGTCCGTTTCTTGGAGGTAATCTTTGTCTTTTTTGCCGCCCGTCAGGCTGATAACGGTTCTATAGTTTTGATAATCAATTGGCTGTTCTGGTGCATTGAATTGCCATTTGCAATATGAAGCAGCAATTTGGTCGATTTGTTTGATCCACCAGCCTTGCTCATCCGCATAACGGAAGTGATCAATTCCTTCACCAGCAAATACCATGTAGTTGATTTCAAACTTGACTTTATTTTCTGGATAAAATGTTCCGTAGGCAAAGATCATTTGCCCTTTTTGCAAGAGTTTGCCTAGGTCGGCGCCAATCCATCCCTCTCCGAGATTTTGGGTTTGTCTTGCATAGGTATTTCCGGTGATCTTGCACTCATAACTCCGGCCATCTGAGGTCTCAATACCGACAAGTTTATTCGCCTCGTCGTATGACGTGACGTAGCCGGAAATCAGGTCAGAGAAGGAAAAAGAAAGGCTGTTCATGGTTCTGCTGTGTGAGGTTTGATGTGATCCTGGATTGCTGTGCTCTTTAAAGGGTGTTGATGACTTCTTTGAACTTTTTGACAAACACATCAACGCAGCCGGGGTGCTTGCCCGTAATCAGTAGCCCTTGTTGATGGAGTTCAACCGTTTCCCCATCCTTAATCATGATCTTTGCTCCGGCATTGGCCACATCGCAGACAATGTTGTGTGCGCAAGTAATCTCCCTGCCTTTCAAGAGGCTTGTATCGGCACAGAACAGCCACAATGAGTGACAGATTGTTCCTATTGCCAATTGATTGTTGTCCATCTTGCTTACAGCCTGTCTCAAGAGATTGACTGCTGGGGCCTCATTTTTCACGCCTACTTTGGTTTCGTACCGCAATCGATCCATGGCATAGCCACCGATCAAAATTAAACCGACATAGTCGTCTAGGTTGACTTTGCTGACGCAGGTGCTGACTTCTACTTTGCTTGTTTTGTCGTTGCCTTCAAATGTGAGAGATTCATTGCCCCATAGATATGATCCATATTCAACTTCGATGTCTTCCTTTGGGAAGTATTCATTGAATACATTGTATTCAGTTTCGTCATAATGCTCCTCAACCAACACGAGAATTTTTTTGGCCATTGCTGACGAGGTAATCAAACAAAGACTAGCGATTTACCTTTGAGCTGCCCTTGTTGTAAATGTTTGCCTTCATTTTTTGTTTAATATTCACTATTTCCATATATTCATCTCCCTCGTCTAGGGGGTTTTGGCCTTTGCTCCTTGGTTGGCGATCAGCGC
>CEPB01219865.1_pt1 | contig 11383 bp, 10 predicted proteins | sample 530611 | NCBI WGS metagenome assembly CEPB01 (sample SAMEA2620672, study PRJEB7988) | marine metagenome | isolation source: saline water (ENVO:00002010), including
CTGATATGTACCTAGACAAGACCTGGCTCAAAAGCCAAGAGGCTAACATCATTTCGTCAGCGATAGCACAGATGCGAGAGGCAAGAAGGAATGATACCACAGGCACATTTGATGCAGACAAGTGGGTAACAGACAATCTGCCTAATCTTATTAGAACACAGATACCAGGCAGTGGCGGTGACGAAACGGCTACAGTTACAGAAGCTAGTAAGTACACCAGACGTAGTGTTGTAATGATGATACAGACACTTGCAAACGATGGCACTAACCCAGAGAGGCTAGAATACTTTGAGGACTTGCTCGAAAGAGTAAACCAGCTTATGGCACAGCCTGGTTTTGACCAAACTAAATTACCAGGGTGGGTTCAGTAATGGCTGATATTTTTAAAAAAACATTTGATGAGGTTTACTTTGGTAGCAATTCTAGCAAAGGCGAGAATGGCGAATATTCTATTTACCGTGACAAAAATACTGGTGAGGTAAAATATTATCCTAATGGAGAACTCCCCTTGAAGCGTGGCCTTCCTGAGAATATTGAGGAAGGTACACCAGAAGCATTTGCTTACAAACAAGAACAGATAGATGTTTGGGGATTGCCTGGAGAGATTATTTCTGATGACAACATTGCAGCAATAAAGAAACAGCGACAAGAGACAGTCATCACTGACCCTGACTGGGCCAGGGCATCTAAGATGCTGTATAGCTACATGGAGCCAGACGGTAAAGACTTTACCTCAGACAAAGAAGCAGCTGAATGGGGTATTGATTTTATGTCCTCGTTTGAAAACAACTTTGGTCACATGGTTGTTGATATTGCCAGGATGGAGAATGCACCGCCACAAATGTGGCACGCTATGTACTACCTAATGGAGACAGCTGACCGTGACGGTATGCTGTTTAAAAACTTTAAGAAAGGTTTGTATTACACACTTACAGATGTAACAAACCTGGTTGGCCTTGGAACTATGGGCATTGGCCTTATCGGCAAATCAGCTGGTAAGCAACTTACTAAGGTGGGTTTCAAAGAAGCACTAAAGCGTATCGTAATGTCTAAGCCTGATGCATCTGATTTGTTCATGATGGCTGAGGGTGCAACATATGCTGGTGGCTTCAATGTAGGCCAGCAGATGGTTAGAGAAGGCGCAGGCAAGCAAGACGGAATAAATATAGGTGAGGCAGCTACAGCTACAACTGTAGGCACTGTGGCTGGCCCTGTACTCAATAGGGCTGGTCAAGGTGTTATGGAAGGCGGCAAGCGGTTATTCAATGCAGCTGGCGACCTGGTATCACCAGAGACAAAGGCAGCGCAAAACGTAGGTGAGATTATTGATGACACTGTGGGTGTAGACCCTAATGCATTTACACCAGTTAGTGTTACAGACCCTAAGAGGGTAGGAACTACAGGCCAATACATTGGCGCACCTAAAGGATTAGATACACCAGGCAAACTAGGTGCAATGCGTAGGAATATGGTGAACATTGCCAAGCAGGGCGAGCAAGGACGTTTCTGGTATGAGCGTTCTAGTGAGGCAATCCTTGATGCAGTTAATGGTGACAAGGACGCAGCTGACAAGATTGCACAAGCTATTGCTATTACTAGCGGTGGTCAAACACCAGTCATGTCAAACTTTGAGTTTGCTATTCAGGCTTACAATATGTGGAAGCAAGGCAAAGAGATTGTAACAGGACGTTTCCCAACGGCTATGGGGCCAAGACTTCAAACAGTGTTTGATGGCGGTAGCTGGGAAGGACGTAAGACTAACACCTTCTACAACAACGTCATGGTAGGCATTGACCCTACTAGGTCACAGGGTGTGACTGTAGATATGCACATGATGCGTGTGTTTGGTTTCGACAGCGACAACCCAACACCAGCACAGTATGAGTTTGTTGAGAACGAAGTAAACAGAGTAGCTAACAAACTAGGATGGACACCTTACCAAACCCAGGCAGCTATGTGGGTAGTGCAGAAAGCCAACAAGGAAGGTAAGTCTGTTAAAGAGATGTCTTTTGACTACAAAGACGCACTAGAGAATACGCTAGGACAAATCTCCTGGGAGACTAAGCCATCAGCGTCTAGCGGTCATATGGCTCAAATATTCGATGCACCTCTAAACGAACAGGCAGAGTATCACTATACGATGTCTAAGGCTTTGACAGGTGATGATGGTGTTGACCTTATAGCTAAAGAGTTTGGTCTACTATCACCAGGTAGCTTTGATGCACCTGGCGTGTTTGAAGGCGTACTAAGCCCAGGAACTCAAACCTATGCTCTCATGCCCAAGAAGTACAAGGGTCAGCCAGGTGAGGTTGATGAGGCTACACTAGAACTTGTGAAGATGTATGCAGTCACTAGAGGCATTCTATTAAAACAGGATGGCGTTGGCTTCCATCGTCCTTTCTATAAGAAGGGTACAGCAAAGAAAGATTTGAATGGCTTTGATGTAAATGTGGGCAGACCATTTACTGACGCAGAGATTATTCAGCTAGATAAACTAATCCAAGAAAAAACAGGCATGGATTTCCTAAGCCCAGTGTCTACAGAGAACGGTGTAAGGCTTCTAAACTTTACAGATGGTGAAGAGGGGCAGATACCTAATCTGGATTATCAGCGCATGATATTAGAGGCACTTGATATTTTTGAGATATCTGATATAAAATTAGACGGTGGTATGCAAGTTAAGCAATTCAAGGCTCAACTTGGATATGTAGCAAATAATTGGAAGGAGGCACCAAATGGCGAAATATACCTTAACGATAGCTTCCCAGGACGACCCGATTTACAAAACAGGGTTCAAGCTGTCGTCTCCAAGTATGTCGACAATGTCCAAGCAGTCGATGACGAGTTCACAGCCAAGTACGGCTGGAGCCAAGGCGACTATAACACCAAGTACAGAGGACAACAGCCTGGAAGTGAAAGTAACACTGGAGGAGTAGACACAAGTACACCTCCTGTAAACAATGAGGGGGGTGAATAGTGTCTATACCTAAAGACGAAATTGACAAAACAAGCATTCTAACTGAGCCTGTTAACCCCACAGAAACATCTAGTATAGATGGGCCACCAGTCATTGATGGCACAGGCAAAGAAGCTGACCCTAACTTTATTAGCCCTGTACAAACAGATGAGAACCAGGAAATCCAGGTTGCTGGCCTTGGCGGTAAGTTTGGCAAGAAGGCAGGCAAGGTAATAACAGATGGCGTAGATGCCTGGACAGATTTTTTTGGCGGTACAGATGTAACTCAATCGCCTAATCAAAAAAAGAAAGTAACGGCAACTATCAAAGGTGACAGCCCTGTAGCTACTGTTGATACAGAAGGCACTGTTGTTATTCGTCCTATGTCTATGGAGGAACTAACAGCTGTCAAGCAATATATGGGCCGTGATGACATCGACTTTGATGTAGTCTTACCCAACTTAAAAAATATAGACAGCCAGCTATCTGGCGATACAGCTGACGTTCAGTTTAAGAAACTGATTGCAGCAATGTATGAGCATTACAAAAAGACAACAGGCCCAGATGGAAACCCTTTGTTGCAAAAGGGTGAGCGTGGGTTTGCTCAGATTATTGAAGACGCAAACAAGATTGGCTCTGTAGATATTATGTTGCAGCTGCTAGAGCGAGAGCCTGGTAAGCGTTTGTTTAATGATGCCCAACTACTAGCTGCAAGACGTACAGTATTGTCTTTTGAAATTATGGCTCAGAAGCAACTAAAGAAATGGGAAAAGACAGGCAGCCAGGTTGATTTAGCTTCAGCATTACAAGCGTTAAATATCAGCGCATATGCACAGATACAGCTTACTGGCGCACAGGAGGACATTGCTAGGGCATTGGTATCTAATCGTATCATTGCGTCACCAGGCAAGGCTCGTATCAACTCACTTAAAACTTGGATGGATACAAACACTGTATCTGATTTTTCAGCAACAATCACAGACAAGAATGTAGCAGAGTTTCTTGAAGCCAATGGCGGTGAAGAGGCTGTTATGTCTATGCTGTATGCATACAAGAACCTACCCAACGATGCATCTAGAAACAAATTTCTACGCAATACATTCCTAGAGACAGCCAAGCTAACACCTAAAATGATTATGGAAATCTACCAGACGGCCCTACTGTCTTCTGGCGTGACCCATGCATACAACGCAGCTGGCACAGCTGTTATGATGGAAATGCAAATGATAGAGCGTTTCTTAATGGGCGAGTTTGGTGAAGGTATGCAGATGCTAAAGGCTCATGCAACGTACTTCCCTCAAGCACTAATGGCTATGTCTCATGCACTAATTTACGAAAAGTCAAAAGTAGAAAATGTATCAAAGCTAGATGTAGACGGTAGGGGTATATCTCGTCATGCTTTTGGTTTGCGTAATAGGCTAATGAATGAGGGTGGCGGTAATATTGAAAGCGCAGCTTCTATGGCTATAGATGGCTTTGGCATTTCAATGAGGGCTTTAGGCTATAGACCAATGATAGCCATAGATGAATTTTTTAAGACTATGGGCAGGGGCATGGAATTGTCAACTATCGCTCATAGGGCTGGTTCTGATGCAAGAAAAGCTACAACTGATAAGCTAAAGGCAGAAGGCAAAGATGCTGAGTTTATTAAAACGGAAGCACAAAAATCATACAAGATAGCTTACACAAAGACTTTGAATAGCCAGGATGCGTTTAACGAAGCATCTGAATTTGCACGAATGATTACGTTCCAGGATGATTTGCCTGGTACATTGGGTAAAGCAAATGGCTTCTTCAACAATCCGCTTATAAAGATATGGGTGCCATTCTACAGAACGCCTACACAAATTGTAAGGCGTGTGTCTGAACGCACACCTCTAGCATTAATGATGCCTTCAGTTATGAGGGATAAGATTATTAACGGCAATGCTAGAGAGCGTAAAGAAGCTATGGTTCGTATCAGTACAGGCATGATGCTGTTCGGTACTACTATGTATTATGCTTCTGGTGGTGGTAGTGATGATTTTGTAATTACAGGCTATGGGCCTCGTGACCCTGACATTCGTAGACGCTGGCTAGAAAACAACGAACCGTACAGCATTGGCCTTAAAAACCCAGAGACTGGTGACTGGGAGTTTATATCTTACGCAAGGTATGACCCTGTAGCTGGTACGCTGGCTATGGCGGCTGATGCTACTGACATCATCTACAACACAGACGATGACGATACACTACTAGATATTATGATTGGTGGCGGCACAGCTACCATGAAATACACGGCTACTGCTTTGCCTATGACACAGTTTATAGGTGAGATGGTAAATGTTGCTGGTGCTAGGTATGAAAGCCATGAGAGTAAGGTAGAGCGTATTACACAGCTACTAGCCAAACAAGTCTTTATGGCTGGCGGCATTGTAAAAGAACACGTTATGTCTGGCGGTATTGGTGGTGTGCAGCTAAAAGGCAGCATTGAGCGGTCAGGTCTAGGCGAAGGCACACAGTTTGGTGATATGACCCTGGGCAGTGAGTTTGGCTCAAGCATCATTCCACAAGACCAATACAAAGATATTCCTTTCTGGGATAGACCCACTGGCCTATATCCTATTACCAGGGCTTACTATGAGATGTTGAACAGCATTTGTTCTAAGACATCTGGTTGTTCTTCTGAACTACCCCCTAAGGTAAACCGCTGGAATGAGCCTATGCCTCAGACAAGAGGCACTGGTTGGGAGTTTGTTCAGCCGTACAGGATAATAAACAAGCCTGGTGCTGACATCATTAACAAAGAACTAGAAGATTTGAACTACGGCTTTCCAAGGCTATCCATTACTATGGGTGAGCCTATGATTAAGCTAAATGCAGAGCAATATGCTAGGTATGTAGAACTATACAATGACCCATCTAAATCACCTTTTGCTAAGGAATACTTTAAGCTGGGTGTCTACACTGGTGGTGAAAGCCTGATGCCACCGTCAGCTATTGAGGCTATGACTGACATCCTAGAAAACAGGTCTACCAATCAATACGATGATATGCAGATGCTGAACAACGTAACCCAGGGTTATGTGTTGGTGCCATCTTCTAGGAAGCACAAGATAGATATTCTGAACGGTGTAGACAGCGAATACAAGTCATACGCCAAGGCACTAATGCTATTTGAGTATCCTGAACTACAAGCCCTTGTGCAGCAGCGTGACAGTTTCAAAGAAGAGATGGGAAGAAACCCACGACTATTAGTTAAACCTACTGGTTCGGAAATAGTTAACGCACAAGAAGGGAACATAAAGAGGTTATTTGGGGTAACAGAATGATTATGTTCTCGATTGAGCAAAAAGCAAAAATATTGTATATTGTTGGTGAGGTAAACTATGGCTACGTTTGACGTAAATACACAAGTAAGGAAAGTCACGACTAGTGCAAATGGCTCTAACACTGAATTTGACTTTTCGTTTCAAGTAAACTCAATCAACGATATTGACGTTTATGTTGATAGCGTATTGCAAACTAGTGGCTTTTCTATTGTAAATAGTAGCAATGTAGCTGGCCTAAATGCAGACGGAACAGGGCGAGTTAAATTTACTACAGCCCCAACAAATGGCAAGACTGTAGCCATCAAGTCGGATGTTCCCCTGGGCAGAACCAGTGTATACACAGCTGGCGGTAATATCACAGCAACCTCACTAGAAACAGATTTTGACACCATTGCCATGAAGATTGGTGATGCAGACGAAACACTTAACAGGGCAGTAAAAGCACCTGTTGGTGACCCTGACGATATTGATATGACGATGCCAGTTAAGGCATCCAGGGTTGGGAGGGTGCTTGGTTTCAATGCAACAACTGGTAATCCAGAAGCTGGGCCTGTCATTGCGGATGTGCAAACCCTGGCAGCTATTACAGCTGACATAGGAACCCTGGCAGACATAGAAGATGGCACAGATGCTACTGATGCAATACAAACTGTTGCAGCTAATTCAGCTAACGTCACAACAGTAGCAGGCATCAACACTACGCATCTTGCTAATGTATCTGGTAAAGCAACAGAAATTGGAAGGCTTGGTACAGCAGACGCTGTTGCTGATATGGCTCTTCTAGGTACTACTGCTGTTGTATCTGATATGGATACTTTGGCTGATATTACATCAACACTTTCTGATGCCGCTGAACTCCAGCCTATAAAGGCTGATATTACGGCATTAGCTAATGCAATCGGTGTTGCTACGACATACGCAGTTACGGTTGTAAGTGGCGTTTTCTATCTTGATGGTTCAGCAAACCCAGCACTTACTCTTGTAAGAGGAAACACATATATATTTGACCAAAGTGACAGCAGCAACGCTGGTCATCCATTAGCTTTTAGAACAAGTGCTGACGCTAGTTACACAACAGGTGTAACTGTAACAGGAACTGCTGGTCAAGCTGGCGCAAAGGTTACTATTGATGTAGCATCGAATGCACCAGCATCACTCAAGTATTATTGCACTACCCATGGTAATGGCATGGGCAACACAATTACTACTGTGAACTCAAACCTGGCAACGGTTGCGTCTAATATTACTAATGTCAACAATGTTGGTTCAAACATTAGTGCTGTAACAACTGCTTCATCAAACATTTCATCTATTCAAGGTGCATCACAAGCAGCAACAGATGCAGCAACAGCAAGAGATAGCGCAAAAGCTATCGCAGCTGCAATGGGTGCGGCCCTTGATAACTTTGATGACAGATACTTGGGAACAATGGCTGATGGTGCTACCGCCCCATCCAATGTAACGCCTACTATCACAACTACTAATGGCTCTGCTGACATCACTGTGTCATCTGCTTCTGGCATTTCCCTTGGCATGAAGGTGACATCTGCCAACATCCCTGCTGGAACAAACGTAATTGGTATTAGTGGCACAACTATAAGCCTAGACAATGCAGCAACAGCAGCTGCTTCTGGCACTGCATCCACATTTTCAGCCCACGGTGTCCATGGCACGTTCAACAGTAGCACAGACGGCCCAGCGACTGACAATGACGGTGACAGCTTGATTACAGGCAGTCTCTATTTTAATACAACTGACAACGAAATGCGTGTCTATGACGGAGCAAACTGGATAGCTGCATCAGCGGCTGGCTCTGCTTCTATGAATATCTTTGAATACACAGTATCAGGTTCGCCCACCGATACATTTTCTGGAACAGATGATAACGGAGCAACATTATCCTATACTCAACAGAACATCCAGGTTGTTAAGGATGGTGTTATTCTTCATGCAGATGACTTTACTGCAAGCAACGGAACATCTGTTGTCTTGCAATCGAATGCAGCTGTAGGTTCTGAAATTGTAATCTATGCTTTTAAATCATTCACTGTTGCTGACACAGTTTCTAAATCTTCAGGTGGCACATTTAGTTCTAACGTCACTGTGACAGGCACATTGAACGCAACCACAGATGTTCAAGTAAATGGAGCGTCTGTAGCAACAATGGGCAAATCAATCGCAATGGCTATAGTATTCGGAGGATAAAATGGCAGCACCAAATATAGTAAACGTAAGTACAATCACCGCCAAAACTGTGGCGGCGCATTTGTCAACGTCCACGACAACTGCTCTTCTGACTAACTCTGCATCATCGGGGAAAGTGTTTAAGATAAACACTATCATTGTGTCAAATGTCGATGGAACAAACTCGGCAGATGTTACAGTTCTTTTTACCGATGCTAGTGCAAGTGATAGTTTCAATATCTGCCGTACCATTGCTGTTCCAGCAGACAGCACACTTGTTCTGACTGACAAGAACAGTGTCCTCTATCTTGAAGAGGGTGATGTCATCAAGGGCGGTGCTTCTGCGGCTAGTGATTTAGATATTCTCATTTCCTATGAGGAGATTAGCTAATGCCTAGGCTAATTCATGGTAATGGTGACTTGATGTCTGCCGCCAAGGGCAGTGTCATTCAGGTTCAAAATCTAGAACTTTCGCAAGCGCATGATGATGCAGTGACTACTGCAAATTCTTTTGATTTTAACACCAACTTTCAACTTAACATCACTCCTTTTTTTGCAAACAGCAAAATACTGATTGAGTGCCATGTGTATATCGTTCCTCTATCTACGTCAACGGTTGCATCTGGAAGAATTGTTAGGATAACAGGCGGCGTAACAACACAGGTTTCTAATGATTCTGCTGGTTCATCAGACACAACGACTGGCTCTATGGTTGTCTACGCTGATAATGCCTCTGTGAATTATATGGGTAACAATTGTAATAGCCTTTCGTTTTTTGACAGTCCTAACACAACAGCACAATGCACTTATCGACTGCAAATAGCAGGTAATACCGCTAGTACATCAGTAGGTTTTGGGCAGTACGGTTTTGGCGAATCGAGTTATGGAGGTACTTGGATACCGACAAACACCATGACCCTAATGGAAATCAGGCAATAGGAGGTGCAGGGATGAGCAACGCAAGAAACTTATCAGACATTGTAGGCGGCAACTTTAACATTCCTGTTGGCTCACTTGGCAATGCTCCCAACCCTATTGATGCTGGCACTATTGTTTCATGGGCAAAGGACAGCACACCAACAGGCTGGCTTCAGTGTGATGGCTCTGCTGTTTCTCGTTCAACATATGCTGCTTTGTTTACTGCTATTGGCACAACCTATGGCACTGGTGATGGCTCGTCTACATTCAATTTGCCTGACCTAAGAGGCAGAACGGTTTGTGGCAAAGACAACATGGGGGGTAGCGCAGCTAATCGCATTACATCTGCGGTGACTGTGGATGGCACAGTGCTTGGTCAAACAGGTGGCTCACAAAGTCACACATTAACGCAGGCTGAAATGCCTTCACACAGACATGGTGCGAATTATAAAAATGGCGATGTAAATGATTATGTTGGTGGTTCAGCAGCAAGCTATGGATTACAAACTACATCCAATAGCCTTTATGTTACATGGACTGCGACAGGTAGTAGCAATGCTCATACCAACATCCAGCCCTTGTTAATTGCGCTATATATTATTAAGACGTAGGTGATGAAATGACACTTTGGAAAATTATACGAGAACCTGATGGCAAAGGCACTATTATCAAAGATGGCGTTCCTTACGAAGATTTAGATATTAGCTGGCTGCCTTCAACAATCAGGGTGGTGCAAGGGCAAAGTGATGGCTCTGCTTATGTCGAAAACATAAACACAGAAACAGATTTTGTATCTGATTTGTCGGCACAAAGTTGGTATTCAGATATAGGCACAACTTGGCAGAACAGGCATGACAATCCGCCTGAAGAACCTGCTTTTGAAAATTCTGGAGGATAAGTTTATGCCGCATATTTATGATTTAAACCCAGGGCTAAATCCAAATCCAAAGCCCAAAGACAAGAAGCCTGAGGCAAAAACAAAACCAAAGGAGGAACCACCTAAAAAGAGGGGAAGGCCGAAGAAGGCCAAGTAGGTATGGAGTATGTTGGAGTATGTAGCAGCAGCGAATGCGGCCTATTCGGTAGTGAAGAGGGCCATTCAAAACGGAAAAGAATTGCACAGCTGCGCCAAAGCCATATCTCAATTTACTCATGCATCAGATGACTTACGAAAAAGCCACGAACGAAAAAAGCGTAGCATATGGACAAAGTTTCTGGGCAAGGAGGACAACGACCTAGAAACATTTATGCACCTTGAAGGTATCAAAGCAAAAGAAGAAGAACTCAAACAGATGATGATATACCTGGGCCGACCAGGTTTACATAGCGACTGGGTCAAGTACCAGGTAGAAGCTAGAAAGCGCAGACAGCAAGAAGCTGAAGACAAGAAGCGCAAGATAAGAGAACTCAAAGAAAATTTAGAGATAGCAGCAGCATGGGTACTGGGTGCGATTGCCCTTACCATTGTTGTTGCTTTTGTAGTGTGGGTTTTACAAAGGAAGGGAATTATCTGATGGGCAAGAAACTGCAACAAAAATCTGTTTACGCAGAATACGATACAGATGGTGACGGCATTGTTTCAGATGAAGAACTTGGTCACGTTAAAGAAATTAAACAAACAGAAGATGCTACCAGAAAGAACCTGGCTCAACTAAGAATGGCTAGATTTTCTTTGATAGCAATGGGAGGGTTTACTATTGCCATGTTCTTTGTGCCGATAGAAAGAGTTAACGCTTTATCAGATATCAGTAATTTATTTTACATTACTGGTGGCGGTATCGTTGCAGCTTACATGGGTACATCAGCATGGGTACAGAAAAAATAAAATGAATTATGGCAGCAAAACTAAATGAAAATACAGAGGTAGCTTTACCTCTTAGAAATATTATCAGCATGGTTGCGGCAGCAAGTGTGGCAACCTGGGCATACTTTGGCATCATTGAAAGGCTAAATACCATTCAGACCAACCAAACAATGATGAAGGCTGACCTAGAAAAGAATACGGAGTTTCGTA
>CEPB01071536.1_pt1 | contig 11369 bp, 11 predicted proteins | sample 530611 | NCBI WGS metagenome assembly CEPB01 (sample SAMEA2620672, study PRJEB7988) | marine metagenome | isolation source: saline water (ENVO:00002010), including
CGGACTCATTGGCAGCGAGCCTCGAGCAAGGGTTGATAAAGCGACGCAAAGGCTGTTTTGAATCCTGGATCTTGCAGCAGCTGTTGCGCGTCACAACCGTCGCCAAAACAAAGGCTGAGTTGGGCCTGGTCTCGCTCCGCCCAGAGGCTGAATCCTCCTTGCCAGCGATTGGTGAAGGCCCGGTCCGCGGCGTCTTGTCCCTTGGCCAGCGCCAGGGCTCGAGCCAGGCCGCTCTCCGGTGGAACCGGCCAGCACTGCTCCGCGCCCTGTGCCGCGAGCCCCTGCAGCTGTGCAATCTGATGCGCTGCTTCCTGCGGCGCCATCGTCTGCCAACGCATTGCGATCTGAAATTGATCCGCTTTGGCACTCCCTTCAGGTCGGCAAATCACGGCGCTGCTGCAAGGAGCATTGCCCAACTGCACGAGGAGATGTTGGAGCCACGCCTGAAGGAGCGTTCTGGCGCGCAGTTTCGACGTGCTGATGTGCACGGCAAGCTCCCCGGCCATCAGTTGACCGGTGTTCAGCGTGTTGCTGTCCGATTGGAGCTGATGCACGGGGCCAAGGCTGAACAGGGTGTGCTGCAGGTTTTGCCAGCGTTGTTCAAGCCTGTCCTGATCCAGTGCTGCCGCCGCTCCTGGAGGCATCAGGCCCTGGCCACAGCACCGCACCCTCCAGTCGACGTGGTCGATGTGATCCCAGCGCGTCTCTGGATGTTCGGCCAGATGATCCAGTTGTTCGGCCAACCGTTCCCTGATCAACCGATGGCGATCCAGCTCGTCCATCGACAGGGGTGAGAGGTCTTCGACGGCATCGCACCATTCGCCTGCTTCGATGCCCTGCCGCTTGAGCCAGTCGCTCTGGGGTGCGTGAAGCCAAAGGTTCAGGGTTTGGATCGCTTCTGGATTGAGCACAGCCACGTCCTGGATCTCCTGATGTCGCCATTGCAAGGGCATCGCCAAGCCCAGGCTGGGACGTTGGGGTTGACCTTGCAGCTGCACTTCAAGGTTTCGGCGCGCATCCAAGAGGCGACGGTCGCGACTGATCGCCCCCGTTTCTGCTGAGGTTTGAAAATTGCCAGCGTCCAGCGGATTGGCCGGTGGCTCGATCATCAGCTGCTCCATGGCCTGGGATCCGAGCTGCTCTTCAAGCAGGCTCAGCCATTGCTGCACGGGTGGACAAGGGGGTAGCGCTGCGCCGTGGCGTTCATCACGGCTAGTCCAACTGACCAGTAGGTGTTGCCTCGCCGATAGCAATGCTTCCAGCAGCACATAGCGGTCTTGATCCGTGCTGCTGGGATCGCCGAGTCGCCGTTGCAGTTCCAGCAGATGAAAGCCTGCACGCTCCTGATGGCGTGGAAATGATGCGGCGTCCAGGCCCATCAGCACAATCGCCCGGTGAGGGATGGCCCGCATCGGCTCCAAGGCGCTCACGGTTAGGGCTCCGCTGCGATGGCCAAACCGGCCGCTATCCGCAGAGAGCGCTTCCTGCAGCACTTGGATGACTACTGCCACATCCAGTTGCAGGGAGCAATCAGCCGCCTGCTGTTGCCAGGTGTCCAGGCTCTGCTGGATCGCCTGCCATTCCCAGTCCCAATCGCCACCATCGAGAAAGAGATCCTGGAGCAAGTCCCGCAAACGTTCCACCCACACCGGGCAAGGTGCACTGACGCGTAATCGGCTGATCCAGCTCGCCAGGCCGTCTAGCAAGGGCCACCACAGTGCCAGCTCCTGAAGGCTGACATTGGTTAGAGCCGGTGCACAATCACCCAAGGCCAGGCCTGGGTCTTCCGGAAGCGTGAGGCCCAGCAGCCAGCGGTCGAGGCACCATCGCAGGCTGTGGGTGTCGTCTCCACTGCGCTCGCTGGCATCGAGCCCCCAGCGAAAGCCAGTGCGCTGCAAGGCTGAGGTGATGGCCATCGCATCATCGGAGGTGATGGTTTGGAGCGCCTGAAGCGCCGGATTGCCCAACAGGGCTTCGAGTCCACTGGCGGTGAGGCGATCTGCACTGAGACGCAGCAGGGTCATAAAGGCCTGCTGCAGTCCTGGGCAACTCTGCTGGCTGCGGTCGGTTAAGCGCCAGGGGAGATCCACCCCGGTGGCATCTTGATCGGAGAACACCGAGGCCAGCAGCGGTGCATAGCGCTCCACATCGGGCGTCATCACCAGAACGTCGCGGGGCTGAAGGGTCGGGTCGTCCGCCATCCAGCCAAGAATGCGGTCGCGCACCAGCTGCACTTCCCGCCATGGCCCCGCACAGCCCATGAATTGGAGCGATTGATCCTGATCCGCCAAGACCAATTGGCTTGGCACAGTCTCTCCAGCTGCCAGCTGGCGCTGCAGCTGCTCCAGCAGGGTTGGAGCATCGGGATCACCGCTGTTCATGGCGGTGGGATCGGCGAAAAGATCGCCCTGTTCCCAGCTGCCAAGCATGCAGTCACCGCTGCCCTCCAGCAACAGCTGAAATTCAGCCCCCATCCGGCCCAGGATTCCCTCCAGGCGTGGGGCTTCGATCAGCCAAGAACCATCGGGTGAGTCCGTCCAATTGTCGCCAAGTTGACGTCGGCGCCGTTGCGAGCGCTGCCAAAGATCCGGGCAGGGGGTCAGCAGAAAAAGTTCCACGCTGATGTAACCAGCCAGGGCCTGCAAAAGATTCACCTGAACGGGAGCCAGATTGCTGACGCCGAAAAGACGCAGGCGGGGCGGCAGAGGTTGAGCCGGCTCCTGTCCATCGCGCAGTTTCAGAACCGCCTGTTGCACCTGGAGGCCAAACGGTTGGCAGGGCAACTCCCTTGCCAGGGCGCGGGCCAGAACAGCTTGCCATTGCAATCCTTCGGGGAGAGTCTTGCCGCTCTCTCCAGCCAGCCACTCGGCAAGCTCCTGCGGCCTGTAGAGCGCGTAGTCGTCCATCGCATCGGCGAGGCCTCGCGCCAGTTGCCATTGGTCTCTGTTCAGGTGTCCAGGCTCGCTGTGATGGCGCTCCCACCACTGACGCAGGCTTGCGGCGCTGTCATGGTCCAGCAGGTCTGGCAACACCTTCAGCACTGTCCACACCAGGCGTTCCGCTCGCCATGGATCGTCGCTGGCTTCGTCGGCGCTGAGCACTGCGTGAACCAGTTGGCGCAGCCGGGTGCCTGGGAATGGGAAGCGCACCAAGGCACTGATGCCATTCATGGCGGCGAGCTGTTCACCCAGCCAGCGGCTGGTGGGCCAGGTGTTCACCACCACCTCGATCTGTTCAAAGGGCCCGGGGGCGTCAAGCCTTAACGCATGCGCTAGCAGCTGGGCCAGCAGCTCCGCGCGATTGCTGCGGTAAACCTTCAGCAAGGCACCCCAGCGGTCAGAGTCCGCTGCGGGCGATGGACGGCTTGTTCTGCGGGCTGTCCGATCACCTGCACAACGGCATGGGTTTCAGGGCAAAACGCTGTGAGTGGCCCTCCGTAAACCGCACCGGTGTCAATCATCACGATCTGGCCACGTTGTTCAACCGCCGGTCGAGGGGTGTGCCCAACAACGACCATGCCGTAACGGCCGTCATAACGCTCCCAAAACGACTCACGGACATCAAGATCCGGTTGCCCGTGCTCGTCGAAACCGGCATGGGTCGCGACCCACCCGTGGCCGCGATACACCAGTGGGAGTGTCCTGAGTCGTTGCAGCCATTCCCGCGTTTGGGGCTCTCCGAGCTGGTGGTACGTCTCGATGGTGAACAGATCGGCGCCGCTTGCTGTTGGCGCTGCTTTGAGACTTTCGATCAAGGTCTGCTCATGGTTGCCACGCAGCCAGGTGGCTCGTCCGCAGCTCACCAAAGCCCAGACCCGATTGATGCAGTCCGCGATGTTTGGACCTCTGTTGATCACATCACCGCAGAACACCAGGTGATCCGTTTTGGGAAGCACTGCCAGCAAACGCTGCAACGCCTCGTCGCAGCCGTGGACGTCTCCAATGACCCAGTGATGGCCGCGTGGGGACGCCATTGTGATGCATCTCTACGGAGAGTCTGACCCGCCGAGCGAGGCTTGTCAGAGATTTTGACTACGTTAAGACGCCGCTTAGCCGAGTTATGGATCTTCGTTCCCTGCCACCGGTCCGCCGGGTTCAGCTGCTCGTGCAAGCGCTCGATGGTGCCAAAAAAACAAATGAGGCCTTGGCCCGCTGCAGTGATGGTGAAGAGATGCTGGATGTGCTTCTGGGCGCGTCTCAAAAGCTGGGGCTAGGCCTGACGCGCGAACAGCTGCGCAACACACCACCAATACGCGATTGGGTGTGGTGGAAAAATAAGGAGGCGCTTGTCACCATTGGCAATTGAACGATCGGTGGTCACGATTGCCGCGTTTCACGTTCATGGTCATAGTCAAGACGACTGTGAAACTCGCCAATGTCCAGCCACAAAGAATTAAGCGTTAAGCCAAACAATCCTTATTACAAGCTGATTGAAATTTATTCTGGAAGGCAGGTTCAGGCTGGAGAAGTTGTTGATGGCATACCCGCTGGTCCTGGCGTACAGGCACAAAATCTTGATCTGAATGGGTCTTATTTTCAAGGAGCGTTCCTTGCATTCAGTGATTTCTCCGGGAGCAATCTTGATGATGTGAATCTGCAAGCGGGTTCGATTTCGTTTGGAGACTTCAGTGATGTCTCCTTTCGAAATGCGTTGTTGTCGATTACGTCGTTCGCGCAAGCGGATCTCGCTGGAGCTGATCTGCGGGAAGCTCAGATGGTGTTGATGGATAACTCCAATGTTGATCTTCAAGACGCCGATCTCCGTGGAGCCCAAATCGTTGGAAGCACCTTTGATTTCGGTAATCTGAGGAACGCCAATTTCACTGAATCAATCATTCAAGACACTGGATTTCAGTTCTCCGACCTGCGCGGGACCAACTTTGAGGGTGTTGTGCTCAGCGGATGCACATTTTACGGTGCCAAGTTTGACCGAGAAACGTTCAAAGGCGCGATTTTTGATGAAACAATTATGCCCAATGGCACCGTTCTGAGCTCTTCCAAGAATTCCCAGGAACAGGTGTTGTTTGGCGCGAAAGACTCCGTTCTTGAAGTGGATCCTGATAGTGTGATTTACACCGCAGCACTGCAAGAGCAAACACCAGGCCGGTTCGCCTATGGAACCAAACTTCGCAGGGGGTTGGCGTTGGTCTCTGGTACCAATGCTCGAGGACGCAACCTCTCTGGGTTCAACTTGAGTGATCTCTCGCTTGATGGCAGCGACTTCCGTGATGCTGATCTCACCGGTGCTGATCTGGGTGGAACATCGTTTATCGCATCACAGCTGGATGACCTAATTGCCATTGGTGCTGACTTTGTCAATGGGTCGATCTCAGGTTCTTCGGCTCAGGGCGCTGTTTTTGACGACACCAACTGGAATTTCTCAAGTCTGGCCAACGCCGATCTCATGGATGCCAGTTTTTTGAATGCTGATCTTCGCTTCACCAACTTACTCGCCACGGATTTCAGGAATGCGGATTTGAGAGGTGCGAATCTCACAGACGCCAATGCCATCAATGGTGATTTTCGTGGCGCGGATTTACGTGGGGCGAACCTGACCAACCTTGATTTAACTGATGCCGATCTTCGTGGTGCCTTGACGGATGCGTCAACGATCTTCTGCAATACAGTCATGCCTGACGGCTCAGTTGAGGACCCCATCAACGGTCTTTGCCCTGGTCAGCCGACCTTCGTATTTGATCCAGTCCCGATTTGAGATTGTGGGCACTGTTGGTGGTCTTGCGTTGATTTCATTCAGTGCTTGATCACCTTGCAGAGGCCCATAATTTTTTTGATTGTTGCTTCAGATGTGCGCAATCGATGCATGTCAGCATGTTGCCCATGAGTAATTTCTGGTGATCTGGCTCGCGGTGGAGACCATGGGCTCCCATCGGCAACCCTTGCTGATGGGAGTTTTTGTTATGGCATCCATAGGAGAATTGCACCATCTCGATCATCCTTCATTGGATTCAATCTGATCTTGTTGTTTCCGGATCGTTGGCTTCAGCTTCCTTCGTGGCGCGCTGATGAACTGCTGAATCCACATGGATGTTGAACCAACCCCAATGCAACTCACCAATGGGTTGCCTGCCGCACAGACAACAAATCACGGCGGGTATGCCCAGTGCTGGTTGATCGGATCTGGGTGCCCTGGACTCGCCTTAGTCGCTGCGCTGGGAATCACTGGGCTGCTCGACGGTGGCGGGCACAGATTCTTCAAGCCCAAGATCGAGCTCACCGATCCAAGCGACGATCCCAATCAGGCCAAGAATGCTGCCGATCAGCACAACCAGTCGATTGACGGTCATGGTTCCTTCGTCAAAGACTTTGACCCTAATGGGTGATTGATGCTGTTCCAGCTCTGTTGTCATCTCGGACGTGTTCTGGGCATTGGACTCCGCTGGCGGCTTGGCGAATGACGCCATGTGTGTTTTGTCGTGCGCCTGGCTTGGTTGTTGCAGGCCACTGACGGCGACTCTTTGTGTCACCACGTTTCTTCAAGAACCTGAAGCAAAAACGTATCCTCAAGATACGAAAGTGCCAAAAAGATTCCAAATTCAAGCACTGGCTGATACACAAGCGCTTGCGAGTTAAAGACTCGCTGTCATGGTGATGCCGTTGACTCTCCCTTCGCACGCTCCTCAGCCGATGACAACCTGCACGTATCGCGGTGTTCGCTATCAATCAGCGCAATCGCTCACCAAGGCTCAAGTGCTGTCTTTTGAACGCAAGACGTATCAAGAGAATATTGAGGCTGCTCGCCAACACTTGACCAAGACCTATCGCATGGTCAAGTACTGAGTCGTCGGGTCAGAGGAGGGGAGAGCGTTCAATCCTCCTCTCCTGTCGAGGTATTGATTTCTTACCTCAGCTCAGTTAGATCGACAAGCTCAGTGGTTTGACCATTGATCTCCATTGGATATAAGTGCTGATATAAACACCTGATCCCAATCAGAATCTTTTGTTTTAGAGAAACATCTTCTCTGTTCCAGCAAGCTGAAAGCATCAATTTGATTGCTTTTCTCCGCTGTTTTGCATGTTTAATGCAGTTCTGGCGGTTGTTGAGTAATCAGCTCGCTATGAACGGACAGAGAAAATGAAATTTCAACTTGCTGGTTTTGAGTCCTGGACGTTTCAGCTGGTCTTCTGCGGAAGCCTCTTGGTTCTCGAAGCTGAACGCGATGGGGTGTTGCTCAGCACGATTCTTCAGCCGATGGACTGTACGCGCACACGGATCCACGAGCTGATTCGCCAACCATCCTGCACACTCGCCAATCATTGACGGGCTGGACTGCTTGCTTCTGGCCTCAGGCCTGAAGATGAACGCTGACGACCGTAGGTCACATGGTGGGGTAAGCGTTGGCCAGTCCCCAGGTCGCGAGCGCTGTAATGCAAGCAAAGGTCAGGGCAGCCCATGCGGCTGTGCTCGAACTGGTGCTTTTCGAGAGAGGGAGCTGGAGTTTTCGTGCCATCCGATCAAGCCTGCTCTGACTTCTTGATGCCCCAGTCATGTCAATGATGTCCACTGATGTTGGTAAACCCACACCAGTCGGTTTTCTGCTGTGGCATTGGCTTGCGGCAGAAAATGCGTCTTCGAATGGTATTGATGAATGCTAAAGAGTTCTAGGTAGATATTCTCGACCCACGCTCTTGGTTGTGATTGCTGCATTTTTTGATCGAGTTGATCGATTATCAAGAACTTTCCTCGCTTCTTGGTCGATGGAAATTTTGACCGTTGCCATTCTTTCGCTTCTGGTGGGTTCCTCGTCATTGGTCGCCTATCGGCTTACACCGAAGAAGGAGGCAAGCCAATGACTTACACCGTCGCTTCACTGGCAATTGCGTTTGTTGTTAGTAGTTTCTGCTACTGGCTGATGCTACCGCTGATGCATTAGCTGATGCTGTTGATGGATAGGCCAGGATGATTCAGATTTGTGGGTCATCCTGGCATTGCATTAAGGCGAGTGTCTCTGCATCGATGACCACCGAGTGATGGCTCTTGGCCGGTGAAGTTGGCTTCTAAGACTCATTCTTGAGGCTGTTGAAACAATAAATCTCGATTCTCGATCTGACACCAGCTGTCGCTGACAGGCTTGAATTGTTTCTCGACCCAGTGATGCAATGGCTGGTTGGATGGGTGGGAAATGAAGCATCCTTTGGGGATGACGTTCGTGCTTTCGCTGAAATGAGCTGATCGCATGACAGAGGCCAGCATGGCCAGGGGTGCTCCCGTGTGTTCCCAGCCAGGATCCACCCAAAACTTGGCATAGCGAAGACAATCATCACTCACGTAATGGGTAATCAGCCAGCCAATGATCTGGCCTTCGGAGCGAACGATCCGGCTGTAGTCCACTGCAGGCTGCCACGGCAGGCTCTCCTGATCCAAATCTAGGGGAGTTGCAATGTCTGCTTGCTCTGCTTTGGTGATGCGTTCCTGAAACGCGGTGGTTGGTGATTTTGGGAACGGTGCTATTTGCCAGGAAGCATTGCGAGATTGACGCTCAACCACTAACTCAAGTCGTTGTAGCAACGTCTCAACAGTGGCACTCACGGACAGCCTGACAACTACTTTTCCGGGTGTTGATGTCCAGCCACCCTTTGTTGCCGTCAATGTCAATAGAGCTTCACTCGATTGAGACTGAAGGGGCACAGGCATGTGCAGGCCTGACAGGTGATGTGCGATGGCCCACTGTTGGGATTGGGTCAATAACAGCCGCCCCAATCCTTGGCGTCGATAAGGCTTTGCAACACACAGGCTGTGTATGCAGAGTCGTTGGGCTGCAGCCTCGTTCTTGGTTGGCCAATCCATCACCTCAGCGAGCAGCAGACCAATCTGCTCACGTGATTCACCTTCCAAAGCCAGCGCAATGAAGTTGTTGCTATCTGGCCCATTAATACCCAGTGCGGCATTCGCGTAAGAGCGCAGCAATGGTGATGTGAGATGCAACCATGCTGGCAGTGTGTCGGCATGGAGTTGCTGCAATTGAATCGCTGGAATGATTGGCTTCATGCCCAGTCTCCGTATTCAGCTAGGTTCATGGGGCAAGGAATGGGTCAATAGGCACCATCCTTTGCAACCTTTGGTCGAGACAAGAGCCATCATTTCTATAAAGTAATTAATCACCTGCTCATTGACCAGGATTTTAAACAGAGAGGTTGGAACTCAAGTCCACGGTGCCGGTGAAGACAGGCTGGTTTTCAAGACTGCTGATAAAGCTCGTTACAGCCATGTTTTGGCCCCTAAAACGATGGTGTGGCATCAAGGCGTAGTATCACTGCCTCCCGTTGATCATTAAGACTGGTCAGTGACGCCGCTCAGCTTTTTTGAAGCTCAGAATTTGATTGAATGGCTTCCCAGAACGCTTTGAGCTGCTCTTGTTCATTGGAGGGCGTGGAGCTGCAGCCTTGTCATGGCAGTGTTCGGCTGCGATGTCTGTATCTAATAAAAAAGCCCGCTAAGTGCAGGTCACGGTGCCAGATATTGGAGGCTGATTGTTGGGATTAGTCAGAGTATTGAAGCAATAAGAAACCACAGTCAATGCAGGGGGCTTTGAGGGCGCATCTTTCAGCCGAGCTCAGTGCAACATACCCACCTCTCCCAACAGGAGTCCCAGCTCCGCTGACTCCGTTGATCGCCGCCAGCAGCAGCTTTCAGCTCCTCGTCAAACACTTCTCTCAATTGCGATTTCATTGATCGAACATCTTCTACGGTAATTAACAACCCAGCTTCAATGGCGATTTCAAGAGCAGCTTCAGGTGTGGTTGCTGCTTTGCGCTTTTCCAGTATTCGGTATTTGATTTAACTTTTTCCAGGAGGCTTTCAACCGTTCTTCTGACATTTGTGAAGTTCAGAGGGTTACTGACACTAAAGGTTTTGAAGTTTTCACTTGATAATTCCGCCCTGCGTCACGCGAGGTCCGCGACGGGTTTGCGCATTTGTGCGGGTTCGCTGCCCGCGCACCGGGAGTCCAACTCGCCTCTCTTCTGCTGACAAGTCGTTGCCACCAGTGACACTTTCTAATTCTTCTTCAGAAATGTTTGCATTGATACTTTTCTTCTCTTCCATGATTGGTGTTTAGAGGGTTGCTGAAACCATAGCAACGAACCTTTCTTATTCATCACCTGGAATCTCTCTCATTCTTACCCGAAACCTTCCTTGTATCTCCCTGTTCCTTTGCCGAATCCTTTCAGGGATTTCTCTATCCCTATGCCGGAGACCACCGCTGGTACTTTCCAGTTCTTTATCGGAAATGTCGTCCTTGATGTTTTTTGGGTCTTCCATGGTGGAGTTCAGAGGGTTGCTAAAACCATATTAACGAAGTTGCAAATGCAACAAAGGAACGGTTTTTGTTTATGGCATCTCTCAGTCATTGATCCTCATAGTGCCAGTCGCTACCGTCAAAGTTTGGATAATAGGCGCCTCCATCAACACCCTTTAATTCCTCCTCATCCAACTCTTCCTTCACCTGCTCTGCCTTAGTTGTCTCTTCTATGGCTTCCTGCTTCTTGACCTGTTCTTCTGACATTGGAGAGCGTGGAGCTACAGCCTGGCATAGCAACGGTCGGTAACAGCACCAACAGCTGAAATGCTCTGGGGTGAGCTACCAAACAAGCCACTTATGCATGGGACGCATGCCAGGGCAACGACCCCAGTGATCGGCATGCGCTTCCTCTTTTCAGCAGCGGCCAGCTTTGCTTCTAGTGCCACCAGCAATCGCAGCAAGCGCCACGACATCAAGAAGGTCCGCAGCCGCATTAGAGAACCCTAGAACGGATCTACCCTTTCAGAAGCTTGTCAGTCTTTGTCAGGTTTCGCAGTCTCAGTTTTGCTTCAAAACAGTCTCGTCCGTTGTTTCCATAGCTGCTTTACTACGCGGCAGGAGCAGTGGCGCTCACAACAGCCGAACAGCCTCACCACCTGAGTTGGTGACAGCCGGAGCGCTTGCGTCATGGTCAGGCGACATCAGCCACGGTCTACGGTTAAAAAACACTTGACTGGACGCTGTTGCAGCGCGGCAATGGCCTGCGGTGAGGAGAAGCCAAGCAACGAGAACAGTAAGGGACTGAAACCTGAGACCATCCGCTGGTGGGATGACCGGGTTGAGCAGCTCATCGCAGAGCAGCGTGGGAGTGATGCTCTGGCTTTGGCAGATGAGTTCATCATCCCTAGAAACAGACGTAAGCCTGGTGGCTGAGTGAACAGCAGAACACCGTCAATCACGAGCATTGACGCTGCGCTTGAACCAGCCTCCGTTTAAGTAATGCGCATTACTTGTGTATAGGTCGAAATTTAATACGAGTGTTACTGCTAGATATTGAAGGCTGATTGGAGGAGTTGGTTGGGCTATTGAAGCAATAAAAAGCCTCTGTCAA
>CEPB01087864.1_pt1 | contig 11299 bp, 12 predicted proteins | sample 530611 | NCBI WGS metagenome assembly CEPB01 (sample SAMEA2620672, study PRJEB7988) | marine metagenome | isolation source: saline water (ENVO:00002010), including
CCGGCGCAAACTCCAGTTCGTCGTGCACCGACACCGGCTTATACGCCAAGGAGCTGGTGCTGTTGTCCGTTGCGTTTTCATCCAGTGACGTGTCGGCGGCGGCCTTGGTGTCAACGTCGTCGTCGTCTTCGTCCGAATCAGAGTCAATGATGTGCACCACGTCTTGTTGATTCAACACTGTTTGCAACTGGCGCTGCATCTTGCGCATCTTCATCTCAAGATCGCACACGCGTTCACGCAGCATCGTAAGCTCGTCCTCGTCACGTTTGGCCTTCTTGCTGCCACGGTGCGCATCGTCGGCAGGGTCCGTGCACTGTAGCTGGGGCTGGCGCTGGCGCTTGCGTGGTACGGGGTCCGTGGCGGTGGCGGTGGCGGTCACGGTCTCGGTCTGCATTGTCAAGGAGTGAATAAGTCGATGAACTTAGAATTGTGAACGAAAGACCAGGCTAGCCACGACGGGTAAGATACGATTTGATTCGATTAGAGAAGATACGATTCGATTCGATTCACAAGAACAACCAGGATTTACTTCATTTTTCTCACGCAACATGTTTTGTGAACTAGAGAACGCCGCGACTGCACAGGCGACCGCCACCGCCACCGCCACGGGCGCACAGCTTGATATTGAGATTGACAAGTTGCTAGAGGACATGTCGGTAGACAAGGAGTTTCTAGATGACACCGAGCGCAACGTCAGACCCAAGCTGGATGTTCAACCGTCGCCACTGGACGATTTGATCGTGCCTAGCGCAGAAAACGTTGAACAGCTGCCCGCGCCATCCAAGCCACCAGAGTGGAGCCGGATGGCGGACCTTGCCACGCAGGCGTGTTTTTTCGCAAAAACCAAGCTGTTGCCGACAAGCAGGAACAGCAACGACGCACGAGCCCTGGAGGCCTTGATGCGCAGCAAGTACGCAACGTACGAAAACGACAGGTGGCGCAACGTAGTGGATTGCACGATATGTTATTATAACGCATTCGCGTTGCCGCCACAGCACGAGATGGCAGACAAGTACGTTGACATTGCGATGATGCAATGGAAGAGGTTGATTGACGCACACGGCTATGCAGGCGTGCAGGAAGAGATAGATGACATGCGGCGATGCCACAGTGACGATGAAATCGATCAAATGATGTGGGACTAGACGTGAAAGTAAAAACGGTACAATTTATTATTGACACCGAAATTCAGTCATGCTGCTGCGCAAACGGTACAAACACGGGAGCGTGGTGCACGGGGTCAAGACCGGGATTCCACGTGCCCGCCGTCGAGCGGCGCAGGACGGGGCGTGGCGGCGCGCGCACGGGGACGAACACGGTGACGGTGCCGTGGTATTTGATGTGGATGTGCGCGTCGATGTCGCCGGCCAAGGTAAGCATTGTGTCCATCCATTCCGGCGACGGCAGCGGCACGTAGATTCTTAAGTTGGCGTCCGACGAGGACGTGAAGAACGCGATACCGCGAGTAAGCGTCAAGTTCATGTTCCACTGCAGATACGGACGAAATTCCGCCAGTGCCATCGAATACATGAGGCGATTCCTGGCGCCGGGGCTGGAAGTGGCGGTGGCGGTGGCGGTCAGTTCCTGCATTGTGAACCCGTTCATGATGTTAGAGATCGAGTTTTGGTCTTGGTTGAGATTTGTGAGCCGCCGGGGCATTGGCCAGGCAAACAAGTATAAATAGAACGCCGGGATTTCAGATGTGGGGAAAATTGATGGAACAAGGGTATCCTAAGAGAAGAAAAAAAACAGGTACTCAAGCAGCAGAGTTTGCAGAGGAGCAAGAGCTTGCGTTGACAGACGGTTTTGAAATGACCGCAGAGGAGGCAAAGCTTGCTGAAGAGCTTGCTCGAGAGCTAGAATGGTTGAAACTAGACGAAGAGTTGGATCCACGTCCAGGATTATCCACAATGTCTAAAGCTGCAGAAAAATATGGATTTGAAGGCAAAATTGAGTATGTAGATTATTTAGAAGATGAACTTGATGGTGGCGGTGCTGATCATGATTATGATGGTGATGCTGATCTATTTGCGCTAGGACAAAAGGAAGTAATACGGACTAACGCCAAAGGCAGCATCACTGAACCGACCACTACAGGAAAAGGACTAGTTCCATTTGAAGCCAAATGGCTTGATCCACGTGAAGTTGACGAAATGCTTCACGAATCCGCGAGCACAGGGTGGCAGTCAAAAGGTGAGACGTTTATGCAAAGAAAACGTCCAATGCCTGGTCAACAAACAAAAGTATTTCATACACCACTTACAGCAAAATTATTATGCATGTACTGTCTGGAAAAGGCAAATGTGAGCTCTGAATGGCTACGCTTAAGTGCGTATTTTTTAACGCGTAATGCATTACCTTCAAAAATAGAAACTGTCATATTTCGAGATATACATAAACCTTTAGACGCTTTTGGGTTTTTTCAACGGTTGTACACGCATCATATTGAACATGATATTAGACAAGAATCAAATGGTAACTTAGACCTTCAAACAACTAAAGAAAATTTATTGTTAATAGAAATAGGGTTTGCTGTTGTTATACCGTGCTTATTTATGATCGAGAAAGAAAATGCATCTGATAGTAAACAATTAAAAAACGTTAGAGACAGACTTAGTCGTTGGTTTGGTCGAAAGGAAACGCACGATGGTGCGCTTTTGCAAGGTCGAATAGACCAAAGTAAAAAGGCAGGCGACGAACGGTACCGAAAGACGATACATCAAAGGTTACTTGCTATTGCAATAGCAGACTGTGAGAAATTGGTGCGTGAGCGTAACATCATGCCATATACAATTATACTTGACGTTTGCACCATATTGCAAGGCGTTGATAAAACAAATAGCGTACGACATATTCAAAATTTAGTAGTGGAGACGTTGGAACTAGCTCATGACTATGAAAAATCTCGAGCTTGGCAAGTACTCGCACTTAAAAACATCTGTAATGCAGACATCATGTTTTTGTCCCAAAGCATCAGCGAATATAAAACCCATGAATATCTATTGTCATATATGATGCGCAAATATCAAGCATTTAAACCTGAGGAACTTGCGAAATTACCAACTTCTTCAACGTACTTCAAGTACGTGTTAATAGATATAGTACAAGAAATGCATATTGTTTTAGCACTAAACGTTGGCAAAGAACGTTATGAACCGCCAGCACAAAAAAAACCTAGAAACGTCAAGGCAGTTGAAGCTGTAGCTGATAAACAGCATACTGATTTGGTAGCAGATGACAGGCCCTTGGACCGAATCATGTTACGCCTGCGCATCACATGACATAACCACACGTGCGTCTCAATTCGCAGCCCACAGTCTCATGGCACACCGACGTGCGATCATTGTGCACACCATGTTGCCGTCGCCATCGGTACGGCGTGACCGGGTTTTGCGCGGCCGCAATGGAGCACCGGGCGCGCTGCCTGCTGCACCGTCAGTGTCGCGTCGTGGCGGTGACAGTGGCGGCGGTGCTGTCGATTCGGCAGATGCATTCATGTTGAATTGTTGAGCCCGTCAAAATAATGAGCTCGGTGCCGTCACAACGTGCAGGATACGATTCGATTCTGTTTTCCCCAGTTGGATACGATTTCACCGTATCTTCGCCAAAAGCCAGATTTTGCTTCATTATTTCACAGGCAACCACAAGTGTTACACTTGATTGCAATGCAGCACGCCGTGACCGCCACCGCCAAAACAAGTGACACCAAAGATCTTAGCACATGGGAACAGGTTTATACAATGGCGGCAACCGAATACATAAAGCTGGCGACTGCGGCGAGGCGTGAAAAGTTTGAAGCGCAAGTTGTGGCTTTGTGCAAATCAACGGACAACAAGATAGACAAGTCTAAGTTGAGAAAATTGAGGCAAGCAGCAAAGTGGTGCGTAAACAAGAATTCGGTATCGAGCGCCGTGCGATTTGTCCGTTGCGTGCGCAAGGGCAAGTACGAATTGGCCGTCAAGCACGTGAAGTCATCATTGAAACCGCGCCATGTTCACATCATGCAAAACAGTAGGCAAGAGCAGTATCTAGAAATTATGCACGAAACGGCTAAGTCTAGCCTTAGTGGCAAGGGCAACGCCCCATCTGCGTGAATAAAGCACGGTGCATTCTTGTTCGATTCGATTAAGAATACCAAAAGCCTGCATTTCTTCGTATCTTGGATCACCGTATCTTCTAGCCTTTAGAGTCAATCGCGTTCATTAATCTTGGAAAGCCCGGCTTAATATCGCACGACACAATCACCAACAAGCATGGCGTCACCGCCACAGACCACTGGGGCCGTGCAGCCGTTCAATAGGCCATTTGCCATATATGCCAAGAACAACAGCAGCGAACCGATACTGGTGCACACTGGCGGACTCGGCGACGCAGCACGGGTCCATCAAGTAACGGACACATTCATAGCAATCAAAGGTATTGCAGCAGATGACGTCACTGGTACTCTTGTTGGCGGAACATGGCACGGTCTTGACAAGGCTAAGCGACACGTGTACGCAAAGTATGCACAAACCGTGCCACAAGGCGCAATGCAAATTGTATATGATCCATCAACACAAAAGCACGCGTGCGTGATACACGACTTCAAGAAGTGCTTTGCGCTGAACATGCGTGTCACGGGAGACAATCATCTTTGCTTTCGCATTGAGTCGCTGTTTCACGGCACAAAGCAAAAGCGCACGATGACCTCAGGCGTGCACACGCGTCGTGACAATGTCGAATTCACGGTGAAGATACAAGACAAGGTGACGGGTGGCGTGTGCTTTTACACGTTTCTGTCGCGCAAAACGTGCAAGATGCGGCACGCGCTCAAGAAGCGTCCACGCGAAGAAGAGTTGGTGCAAGATTTCAAGGCCAAGATTCAAAAGTGCTCGAACGCGCAGCTGGACATGTGGCAGCGGGTGATACACAAAAGCCATGAGTTTATTTCGGCGCCAAAACGCGGCTAGGTTGGCTACACCGTCGACGTTCTTTTCCGGCAGCACTTGCACAGCACGGCGTTCTTCAGCAACGAGCACGCCGCCGTCAGAGTGATGTCAACGGTTATGCACGCGGCAAACAGCGCGGCGCCGACGATGATCATGGCGCCAAACACGTACTTGAGTTGCAGTGAGTCTTCGTAGCACGCGTTGTCCGTGCATTCAAGCGTGAGAATCACGCCTGCGATTACAAGTGATAAAGCAAATGCAGAACACAACATAACATAGTTGCGTGTTACCGGTGTAACTACACTTGTAGTGCTGGCGGCGGCGGCAACGCTCAATACTGCTGCACGCGGACCAAAGCTGTGCGTGAGCGCGGCGTCCTGAAGCCGGCCACGACTTCCACGATGCGCGCATGATGCGACCAAAGTGTTTGGCCAACGCCCAAGCCACCGGCAACGTCGCTTACGCACCACCAGTACGTGTCGTTGCCATATTGTCTCAGACCGTGGTGCTTCCACGTCACGTTGTGGCCGTCGCGCGTCACGGGTCCCAGGAAGATGCCAACGCCGGCAACGACGCGCGCAGCACTCGGGTACGCTCCTGCTAAGCGCCGCAGGACACCTACGTGTGGCATGGCGCGTGACACGCCGTACCACGTTTGCTGCGCCGGACGCGAGGTCTGGGTCCACGCATCAGGAAACATGGCAACTCAGGCACCGCAGCCAGCACATTATTGGCGGATATAGATAGGCGCGCGACATTGTGTTGCACGCATGGTATAACTTGGGAGACCCAAGTCCGGTGTATGAATGCCGCGCATGAGTACAATAACAGACATACTTAAAAAATGGAATAGGAAGGGCTGCCCGTTTCCTTGGATCAATATTAAGTTAAGGCCCAAATTTCTAGTAAAATTTGAATCGAAATATATTAAGAATCCTGTGTCTAAAGTTTTATACACCCTAAGCATTGTTCAATGGGTACTGGCAGGCTATGACAAATCATCATATTGTTTGGCTTACATTACAACCTTGTCGAGCTACTTTTGGCTGACTACAAATAATACCAGCTTATTAAAGAAATGGAAAATTTTACATGTTGGGTTTTTTGTTGCGTTGTTGATTGTGACCTTGCAAGACATTGCCGGCTACGTTTCTGTGCCATGGATTTTCACCATAGCGTGCATGCTGTTTTACGTGTTTCAATTGGTGTCAAAGATCAACGATAACATTTTCTTCTTAGCTGCTACAAGCTTTTTCCTTGGGGTTTGGCAAGCCATTGACACCGACGTGAATTACTGAACGATATTACGTTGTAGTGCCCGGTAGCTGAATGTCGTCCGGCACGTCTAACGCCGGCCAACCACCGCGTTTGTGCAAAGGCACGCACTGCGTTGATGTGGCGCTGAAGCGCGTGCAGCTCTCGCGCAGGAACTGCAAACGCTGCAGCAAACGGCTGATTTCGCCTGCGTCATTGGTGTCGACCAGAATTGTTTCAACTACACAAGACCACAGGCAATCCCAAAGCGCGTCGCTATAGTGAACTAACCACACCTTGTGATTGCGGATACTCCACGAACTGAACACGGTCTCTCTGACTTGACGACCACTCGCGGCACTCAAGTGACGCATCTCGAAGAATAACTGCGGTATGTAATAGTAAGGCACTGACTTGTGCGCCTCCGGCTTGCACGAACACTTCAGCTCGAAGTTCATGATCGCGGAAGAGCCTTCCGGACGCGTAGTGGCGTCTGGCCACAACACCACGCCGTCCGGCGACGACCCGGTTTGCTGAGTTGGGTGTCTGCAGAAACCAGCTTCAAAAATCGAAATGTGATGGCCGTGATTCTTAAGCACTTTTACCGTGGCCAGAGTGGCTCGCTGTTCATGAATACGTCCAAAATTAATTCGAGAAAGCGCCAACGCGTCAAACGTTTGTTGACGGGGTCGCAAGCCCAGCAACTCTTCGCGCCATTGCACGAGCTCCTGTGCGGTGTCCAAGAATAACATGCCGCTCAACTTGCTGCCTGTGATTAAAACCGATTCTCGATTTTTAAACCATTCACTCGAACGCTGAGGCGCCAAGCACATGCATCGCAGCACGTCGCGCAGGATGGGATTGGGTGCGTCGTCCGCCATGGCCTGGCGAAATGCATCACTCTCAAAATCGTGGATTACGGGGACGTCGGACATGTTCATGCTGGCATTTGACTCGGTTTGAATTGTTTAAACAGCCGCATGTCCTTTATGCGTGTGCTGTCACTGATTGTGCCCCTGCGACGCGAAACGCCACCCAGTGCAATCGCGGTGCTGCGCGACAACGGTCAGACCGAAAATGGTGTGCTGACGCGGCTCGCCTGCGTTGTAAACAACAGCCTGCAATTCGTGCACGCGGTTTCCGTGTATCAACTCAGAACTCTTATGCTTTTGACTAACGAATTTGAGCAAAGCGAAACGCAAGCTCAAGCGCCGTTGTTCCACGTGTCGGTTGTGGTCATACCTTCACCGAGATACGACGGTGCACCGTCGGTTTCTGTTGTAGCCGAACTCAGCATTGAGGTAGCCATGATAGCCCAGAGACACCACACCTATTGGTGCTGGCAGCTGACCAGTCTGTTGGAACTCAGCTGGGGCGCGCCAACGAATCCTGCGCTGCACAGCGTTCATCACAACAACGCGCGCGACTTGATGCATACCTTGCAATTGCGATATTGCACGCCGCACAGCGCGTCCTTGCCGTGGTACTGCAGACAGGACAAGGGGTGCTGGATCCAGGGCGGCGAGATATTGCTCAGACCACCGTGTGACGCACGCGGTGTCGTTGTGCGCGGCGGCGATCGCAGTCTTGTGCTGCACTACGCGCGGCAGTTGCCCGTCAATGGTCGCATCTTGATTGTTGCGCCGTCGCCCGTGCTGAGATACTGGTGGAAGTGTGCCGTTGCTTGTGATGACAACGTGGAGTGTCGCGTCGCGCACGAAATGTTGAACGTCAGCGTGTTGCACGAAAACTTTGGGCTCATTGTGTGGGACGCCGTGCAACCTTTTCCGATGCATTGCACCATCAATCGACCGCGCGTCAAATTTAACTTGGTGTTAGCGCCAACGGAAAACGGGGTGGCAAATACGCGGAACGAGCACGCCCTGTGTCGATTGCTGGGCATGTCGCAGATGCAGATACAAAGCATGTTGCTGCCGCCGGCGTCTATGGTGGTGCACAGCCCCGACAGCTTTGCCGGCGTGACTGAGCTGCACTTTTGCCACGTTCGCGTTCCCGAAGACATGCGAGACATGATGGACAACTTGAATAACGTTGACGCGCACGCGAACGCATTGCTTGACGATTTGCCAACGTTGGTGCGTTGCAAAGATCGCCAGGCAACCATGTTTGGCACGCCGCTGTCAACGAACAACGCAAAGGGTGCTGTTGAAAAGTTGAATTGTCCCATGTGCGAAATTGAATCACGCTGTGATGATTATCCATTGTTGATGTTGCCGGCCTGTGGTCACGCCGTGTGCGTGCACCACTTTCCACAGTGGTCGCATCAGTGCGCCATATGTCGGTGTCCCAATTCTTTACAGATGCACGACCTGCCCGTAATACGGCGCACGGGTAAATTGATGCAGACGTGCGGCGCGTCTGACTTGATGGTCGTGCCGATTGCGTTTGGCCACGCACTTGAGCAATCCTTGCAGCGCCATTGGCAAGACGGCGCCCTGCCGCCAAAGCTGGAGTTGTGCGTTAACTTGGTGTGCAGGAAATTAACGCAAGGCGCGCGCGTTGTGCTGGTCATTGCCGAGCATGACTCCGCCGTTGTTGCCGTGTCTGCGACGCTGCAAGCTCGAGGTGTAAACGTGCAGACAAAGCTGAATTTGCACGATGAAGCACGCGATCAATTGATGCACGCGAACTGTGCACAAACCGTGATTTGCATTGCGCAGCGCATGGTCAGCAGCGCCGCACGACTGGCGTGGATGACACCGCCCGATCTCGGCCGCGGCGCCGTGCACGCCGTGTGCGCGACCTCAACTTTGGCCATCATGAGCGTGATCAAGATGCTGCAGGGTTGCGGCACCGGCTGCAGCGTTACGTACACGGCTTACAAGGACACGCCAGAAGAGCGCTGCTTAAGGTCAAGACTGAACGATTTTCAGCAGGCTAGTCCCGTTGCCGTCGAAGTAGTCATGCACGACGACGACGAATTTGAAGAAACGGCAGCCAATGTCGTGTGATATTACGATGTACTCGGTTCCGGCTCGTGTTCCATTGCAATGATGGTGTTGAATTGCTCCGCCGTCATGATAAGCGAATGCCGTTTGCCGGCGCAGCGCAGGCTGTGACATCTGTACGTCGTGGTGTACGTGTAGTCGTCAAATTGAATAAAACTGTTGTTTGACTTGTGCTTGCGCTGGTTGCCCGCAATAGGGCAGACCATGCCGCAGGCGGTTTTCAGCACCATGACGTAAAACCTTTGTTCTTTCCAGTGGCCAGCACCGGGGCGCACAAACGGAGCAAAATCAGTCCACGGAGATTGCCCGCTCGACATCAAGTATTGCACCCAGCGCGGCGGCGGTCGCGTCGGCGCCAGCGCAAGAAACGGTCTGCCGGGTCGCGCAACACCAGGTGCGTTGACGGTGCGCACAAGGTGCTGACGCAAGCGCTCGGCGGTAGCACGCACAAAGCACACGGGATTGCTGTGCGGGTTGACGATTTTAAATACGCGGTTGTGCGCGTCGCTGGCTTTGCGGCAGCACGGCAAGCGCCAGCACTGTGACTTGCTGTACACGCCGAGATCACAGTCTCTGGCATTTGACGCGAGCACAAATCTTTTCATGTCGCTCGCCGTGTAAGTTGGCCCGTTGTCGTCAAAGCGTACGATGACGTGCCAGCTTATTTTGTAGCGGCCGTCTGAAGTTTTGCCCGTGGCGCACGCAAGTGCCACGTGCGACGGCGTGCGATCTAGCACGCGCAAGACGCGGTCAATGTTCAATGTTTGCACGCGCTTGAGCTGGGCGTGCAAGGGCGAAGGCTTGTCCTTGTAGTATTCGATGTCGAGCCACACGTCGCGATGAGACGTGTGAGCCGTTGTCAATATGACCTGGTACATGCTTGGAGCGCGGTTGGGATCGCTTAAACATGTTTCTTCGCACGTGGCCAGATACTTGCACAGATCTTCCGGTGACACGATACCATAAGATCGACTCAACCCATCTGGGCGCTCGCGTGCAATTGTAACGACGTTCGTGTCAAAATTAGGCGTGTTGTGCGCCTGCGTTATGTACTTGTTCTGGCACTTGAGCAATCGCCCGTAAGGCGTTGCTGGTATTGGGATGTCAACCATGCGTGTGCAATAAATTGCTTTATTTTAAGCGTACAGATAAATGCAACGTCTTGCACGGCGACTGTCTCAATATGCGTGAAAGCTTGTCTAGCACAACCGCTATGCAAGCCGACTGCATGTTCGTCGGCGATAGCGATTGGAACAGTACCGATAGCGGCAGTGCCGTGCCAGTGTCTAACAATGATTCGTCGCTTGCTTTCATGAAATCATCGATGTCGCCACCGTCGACTACCAACCGTTTCTCGTGCGGCTCTGCCAATGCCGCCAGTATGCCCACAACGGCTTGCATGCTTGTGGTATTGACTACGGCGCTGTGGACGTCGGCGACATCGTCCACGTCATTGGCTGTCGTGTCCTGCTTGCTTTCGTTCGATTTCAGTTCGGCTTCGACTTCCTTTTCAAACATCGCCGTCACATCTTGAGCGCACGGCGTTTCGAAATCAGAAAATTCTCGCCGTGGCGGTGGCGGTCTGTTTTCATCGCCGCTATCTTGAGAAACCTTGCGCTTGCGACCAGCCATTGTGCCAGTTGGAATTAATGAGCTGCTGCGCGCGCATTTCTAGAATTTCGCAAGGATACGGTAAAAACCTGGCATTTGTAGCGTATCCGGATGCAAAAGATACGAAAATCGTATCTTGGAAAGCCTGCTTTTTCGCATTGCTAGCTGCTCATTTTTCTGAGATCTGTTTTGCATTTGCAGCACAAATGACGACTGCCGCCGCCGCGACCGCCACCGCCACCGCCACTTCTGATGCGACCTTGACGCCAAGTGCGGCGCACGGATGCACGGCTTTGTGTACACAGATCGTGCGCGATAATTTAAACGCTATTAACATGCCATGGCTGCAGTCGAGCATTTTTAACGTACCATGCGATATGCAAGACAGCGCCAAGTTTGAATTGCATTGGTCGGACGAAAAGCAAAACAAGTGTTGTTTCATTGTGAACGCCAACGGTCACGGCATGTTGCAGCTGCGCGATAACGTAAACATCGTTTTCACCAGGATAAGGTCGCTGTTGCTCAAGGCTGTGGCTT
>CEPB01122918.1_pt1 | contig 11072 bp, 8 predicted proteins | sample 530611 | NCBI WGS metagenome assembly CEPB01 (sample SAMEA2620672, study PRJEB7988) | marine metagenome | isolation source: saline water (ENVO:00002010), including
AATGGAAAACCTACACTTGTTTTTATATGGGCCAGCTGGTGTGGTGCCTGTATTCAGAAAATTAATGAAATAACCAAAAGGAGTGAAGATATACGAAAAGCAGGACTTCAAATTATAGCCCTTAATGTCGATCAAATAAGTCAAAAATCAGACAAGTCTAAAGATAGTATAAAAATGCTTAAAGACATGAATTTTCCTTTTGCCAATGCAATTGCGAATGAAGAGTTACTAAGCTCTCTACAAGAAAATCATAATATCCATGTAGGCTTAAGCAAACCATTACCAATTCCTGCAGCTTTTCTAATGGATTCAAAAGGAAGAACCTCAGTAATCTACAAAGGCAGTCATAGTATTGACACAATATTAAAGGACATCGGACATTCTGAATTGAAACGTGCAGACCGCTTTGTCAAAAGTTCAGCCCTTGATGGAATAACGATTCAACATCCCAATGCGATAAAAACAGGAGACCTTCAGGCAGCCTCACTTCAATTTAGAAGAGCAGCAGGTGAAGAAACTAAAGGTAATCTTAAAGGTGCCGAGGATCATTATCTGTGGGCAACTGAACTTGTCCCAGAATACACTGTTGCCCAGCTAAGACTTGCCAAGCTATACATTAGAACAAGACAATGGAAAAAGTCAGCCGAACGCATCGAACTTGCAATGCGTTACAATACAATTTCAAATGATGAACAATTTCTTCTCGCGAAAACCTACTTACAATTAGGAGAAAACAATAAGGCTTTTAACACTCTTTCAGTCATTCATAAGAAAAGTCCAACATTTGCACCTGCTATCTTCGAGCTTGCTGCTCAATATGCAAAAAAAGGGAACAATTATGAATCAGTAAACTATTACAGGAAAGGGTTAAAGGTTGAACCCAATAATATCAAAGCATTAAACAATTTAGCATGGTTACTGGCTACTAGTCCAGACAACAACGTTAAAGATGCTAGTCAGGCATTATCGATAGCCAAAAAGATTGCAATCGATACAAATCATAAAAACCCTGATACTTTAGACACTTTGGCTGCAGCATTTGCGGCCAATGGTCAATTTATTAATGCCGTTCAAACACTAGAGAAAGCCATCGCTATTCTCAATTCAAACGGCAAAAAAAGCCTTTCAGAGAATTACAAAATCAGACTTAATTCCTATAAAAGCAAAATATCTAATCAAAAATGATTTTTATTCTACTTCCCTAACTCTGTAGAAAACGGTTCGCTCACTTCCAACAATAAAGTCATCAACAAAAGTGGTCTCTTTGCCTTCAGAAAATACTCCATCATCCAATTCTGCCCATCCTCCATCAGAGTCAACGTCTTTGAGATTAGTTGAAAAATCAATGGCATAAATAGCTCCAGGACGTGAATTGAATTTAATGGATATTTGAGGTAATTCTGCGTCGTACAATATTTCGGTAATTTGAAGTTGGACCGGTGCAGAGCTCACCTGGTTAGTCATTCCATACATATGATAACTTCCAGGGGCCCCTTCCACCCCGTCAGGAGTCGCTAAAACATCGCAACGGATACTTAATGTTCCTGAATCATCCGCAGTATAAGTATATCCCAAATACCAACCCACATCTCGACTTAGAAAACTGAATGGTGGTAATTCCGGGTGATCTTCACTAAAGATTATTGAATTTGGTTCTTGATCACCAGCCGTGTAAGTAAGCTCTTGTGTTCTGGAGGTATTGTCAGCCCACTTTCTCATGTAAAGCCTATTCTCATAGGTTTCACCCGGCACCAAACCAGTTAACGTGAAAGTTTGATTAGAACCAGGGTTTCCGTCATTATTGAATGTAAATGACCCTAACAAACCCAGTAAACCTTCTCCAGTCACTCCTCCACCGACTGTATCCCAAGCTCCATTATTGTTATCAATTTGATTTTTAACAGAAGAAACCTCCCATTCAAAATTTTCTGGCGTTGAATTGTTATTTAACAATTCAAAATCTACTCCATTAACGCTCTCTACTCCTCCACCACTAATCGCGTGAGTATATTCGTTGGCAGCATCAATACCACTGCTTTCATCATCTGTTAACACTGCCATTGAAAATCCTTCTGGTAGTTGAGGTAAATCTTCGGCATCATTTGGATTACTGTTAACATTAATTTCATATCCATCACTGAAATTATCACCGTCTGTATCTGCATTATTAGGGTCAGTTCCAGTATCGTTGGCACTGACAAAACTACCGGTGTTCGTCTCAACCCCATCATTCAAACCATCTTTATCAGTATCAGCTAACAATGGATTAGTTTCAGTATCATTAATTTCTTTGGAATCATTCAAACCGTCACCATCTGTGTCAGCCTTGTCAGGTCTCGTCTTATACTCGTACTCATCTGCATTAGTTAATCCATCATTATCATCATCTCCCTCTGGATCATCAACTCCATACTTTTCTTCCCATACATCCGGTAATCCATCGTTATCATCGTCATCCGATGGAAGTAATACTTGATTCGTTAAACCATACATGTGGAAACTACCTGGAGCTCCTTGAGTTGCATCCTCAGCGACATTAAATTTTATACTCAACTCACCACTTGCACCCGCAGTGTAGGAATATGACATATAAAAAGCTTCGTCCCTGAACTGCATTTCAATAGGCTCTAATTCAGGGTGGTCTTCACTAAAAGTGATTGAATCTGTTAGATCTCCAGAAGTAAACTCAACAAGCTGCTGTCTTTGTGTAGCATTATCCCATTTTCTCATGTAAAGCCTCACCTCGTAAGTCGCTCCAGACTCTAATCCACTCAATGTGAACGTTTGGTTGGAGCCTACCGCTCCATCATTATTAAAAGTGAAAGAACCTAATAAATCCAACAAACCCTGCCCTGTAACCCCACTTGCTCCTACATCCCATCCGCCATTATTGTTATCCAGCTGGTTTTTTATGGACGAAACCTCCCATGAGAAGTTATCCGGAGTCACATTTGCATTGAGAAGCTCAAACTCAACACCATTGACGTTTTCTGCACCTCCTCCACTTATCGCATGAGTATAGTCATTTTCTGAACTTATCCCACTACTTTCATCATCTGTTAGAGGTCCTACAAATGTGAATGGGGTCGGCTCTTTCTCGCCAATCAATCGAAAAATGAGTTGAGTTTCACCAGACTCCTCACTTTCTAATCCCTTACCTCTGATTCGAACGAAATACTCGGTCCCGTCATCAGCAGAACTAAAATCAAAACTTCCCGCCCTCAATTCGTCATCCACTATTTTAAATAAACTATTATCATCGTCACCGTCCCCCTCGACTAAAGTAAATTCAGCTTCTTCAGTCTCGCCGTCATAACTACCAATTAGTTTGGAAACAAGCCCATCTTCCTCAATTTCATAAACAAATTCATCAGTATCTGCTGTTATCAGAAATACTGGATCTCCAATGACTTCATTGCTCATTCCGTACATATGAAAACTACCAGTTTGCGGAGCTCCAGTAACATCAAATCTTATAGACAGAGAACCAGCAGCATCGGCTGTGTAGGTATAAGAAATATAGTACGCACTATCTCGACTAGAGACTAGAATGGGATCTTCCTCAGGTCTATCTTCTGCAAAAAGCACTGAATCACTAATTTGATCGCCTGCAGTGAATGTAACTTCTTGGGTTCTCTCTGAGCCGTCAGACCATTTTCTACAATAGAGTTTTGCCTCGTACTCCTGACCTGGTGTTAATCCAGAAAGAGTGAAGGTTTGATTCGACCCAGGGTCCCCGTTATTATTGAATGTGAATGATCCAAGAAGGGATTGTAAACCAGGTCCCTCTACACCTCCTGAAAAAGGATCCCAACCACCGTTGTTGTTCGTTAACTGATTTTTCACAGATGACACTTCCCATTCGAAATCAGATGGAGTCTGACTATTATCGAGCCTATCAAATTCCACACCGTTTATCGTCGTCTCTGCACCTCCACTAATAGTATGAGTGTATACCTTAAATTGACTTATACCCGTACTCTCATCGTCTGTTAGAGATTCACTAAAGGATATTTCTCCCGCCAATATGTGACTAAGGCTTAGTAATATAAAAAACAGTGTAGAAAAGAGTCTTGAGAGCTGCATGGATAACATATGAATAAAAAACACTCCACAAATCAAGCCGAAAGTAAATGTCGCCATCATAAATTTTAATATCTGACTACGCCCATGAAGGTGCTAGAAAAACAAAAACTGAATTAACGCATTAATTGTGATAGGATAAACCTGTGAAAAAAAGGCTTCAAAAAGCAATCAACGATTACGTTATTCTTTGTATTTTATGCCTTTCATTATGCAGTTCTTGTTCATTAGCAGATCGATCTGCAAAACCATATCAATCTGTCGAATCTATCAGCTCCGCTCTATCAGATGTCACTAATACAAACGATTCAATCTTTGCTAAAGATCGTAAGATTGCGAGAATCGTTGCAACCACTGTTATATCTGAAAACAAAAAAAAGTTTCCTAACAAGGTCATATGGAAAGGTAGAAAAGGAATTGATCCTGAGAAATTCAACAAAGTCATTAGATCAAATGCAATCATTCGTAATAATTGGAAAAATAATTGGAATGAAACTAAGAGTGAAGGAACCTCTTTAATACTTGTTAAAAAAGATAAAAAAGATCAGTTCTTGATGAGCGCGGGCGAAGTTTTGCCGGTCACGGCAAAAGTAGAAAAAGAAAACAATGAATACAGGTTGAATATTTATGACCTATTTGATCCAAAAAACTCTTCATTGGACATTTCAAAAGATTACACGGCCCCCATCAATTACTTAACTCGACGATCAAAATTAATACCAAAGATTACAGCTGTAGTTAACACCAATAGATACATGAGCGATATTGGTCTTCATAGGATCACACCATTTGATCCTAATAGAATTCCAGTCATTTTGATTCACGGCTTCAAAGACAACTCCGCATCTTGGGTGAAACTTATCAATCAATTACAATCAGACCCAGACATTCGATATAAATATCAGTTTTGGACCTTCACCTATCCCACTGGAATACCAATTCTTTACTCAGCAATGAGGTTAAGAGAAAACCTTATTAAAATGAGGGAGGTTTATGACCCAAACAGCGTGAATCCAAATCTGAATAGAATGGTTTTAGTAGGACATAGCATGGGAGGAATCATCGCTAGACTACTGAGTTCAAACAGCAATAATAGCTTCAGCAAATGGTTACCATCTGAATCAGAAATGGAGAATCAATCAGCTCATAAAATGTTCAAATTCGAAGCCGAACCTTATATCAGCCGAGCAATCTTTATAGCTACTCCACATAAAGGAACAGCAATGGCATCATCGAGCATTGCCAGATTTTTTAATACAATCATTAAAATACCTTTAGAAATTCAAGACTCTTTCATAAGTACCTTTAGTTTAAATCCTAACATTTCACTCAAAGATCAAAGGTTGATTTCTAGAATGAAAAGCATAAGCAACCTCAGACCAAATTCTGATTTTATAAGGTCACTGCAATCCACCACAATTAATTCAAATATCGCCACACATAGTATCATTGGAATTGGGCGTCTAAGCTGGTGGAAAAAATTAGAAACTACCGATGATTTTGTAGTAAGTTATAATAGCGCACATATTCAGAATGCAGATTCTGAATTAACAGTCGCCGCATGGCACGATTTACATAAAAATTCCAAAGCGATTTCTGAAGTTGGAAGAATATTAAAACTACAGCACTGAATCTGTAAAAATGAAAGCTACCCTTCTTCACGAGCTAAATGAAACTGATGGAGCCGAAAAAACATTTAGCAAGATTATTGAATTAATTAATTCTGCCAAAAAGAACATTTTTATTCATATGTATGTTTGGCGCTCTGATGTTATTGGAAACGCAATAGGAAAAGCGTTATGCAATGCCGCTGACCGCGGTGTAAAAATTCACATTAGAAAAGATTTGTCTGCAATGATGTATGAATGGATTGAGATGAATCAAAAATCTTATCTCCCGTCTAAGCCCTCTAAATTGACAAAACTGTGGTGGAAAACGATCCGCCCCACTTTTCCAAAAACTTTTGTGGAAGATGATTTTGTCTGCGGAGCTGGAAATGAATTATTGAAAAAGAAATCCGTATCCATTGAATGGATTAAAGGAGTAAAGACTCATCAAAAATACTATCTTTTTGACGACCAAGAACTCATCACAGGAAGCATTAATATTGAGGATCGGCACAGAAAATATTTTGATTACATGGTTCATATCAAATGCCCAAATCTTTCAGAACACTTTCACTCAAGACTTGAGGGCAATGCAAATTACCAAAAACACAAAGACATTGAGTTTATTTTTAATCAATCAATGAACAATGAAAGACGGTTTGAAATAAAACCACTTATCATCGATTTAATTAAAGAATCAAAAAATGAAATATACATAGAAGCAGCATATATTGGAGATCACGAAATTGATGAAGCCGTGATCAAAGCCGCTAACAGGGGATTGAAAGTAAACATTGTCATTTCTAAACAAGCCAACATAGGCAATGATAATAACTACCGAAGGGCTGAAAAGATAATGAGAGAAAGTTCAGCAAGAATTTTTCTTTCAGAAAAAATGATCCATTCAAAAATGCTTATTTTTGACAGAGAAATAGTAATGAGCGGTTCAGCAAATCTATCCATTTATTCCATGAATTATGCGAGCGAACTTAATCTATTGGTTAAAAATACCAATTTAGTGAGTGATTTTGTAAAAATTGCAGACTGGAGAAAATCAGTTTCAACAAGAGTTGATGAATTAGAAACTCTTAGCAATTACAATCCACTAATCGCCTATCTTCAAGAATTGCACCAAAAACTAAAATTGTAATCAATTATTTAATTGTTAATTTATTGCTATGCTAGAATTTAGTGATTTGCCTTATAGATTTGTTCCACCCAAGCCAAACCATTTCATTATTGGCCTTGGAAGATTCGTAAACCGCTTTATTGGTTTGCCAAGTAAGAACCATTTAATAAACAAAATTCAAGTTGATGGTTTAGAGAATTTTTTAAAAACACGTGCTGATGAGAAAGCGAGATACGTTATTGTATGCAATCATCCGACTCATAGTGACCCTCAAGTTATCAATGAAATATGTAGAAGAATGAATGTGAGGCCGGCATTCATGGCTGCATATGATGTTTTCGCAAGAAGTAAAATTACCTCTTGGGTAATGCAAAGAGTAGGAGCCTTTAGCGTGGATAGAGAAGCAAGTGATAGAAAGGCCATGAAATGCGCTGGAGAAATCCTACAGGAGGGAAAATATCCACTCGTAATTTTTCCAGAGGGAAATGTTTATCTTTGTAATGATAGAGTAATGCCTTTTGCTGAAGGTGCCGCATTTATAGCACTTCGATCACAAATGAAATTAGGAAACGACCATCCAGTATACATAATTACAGTATCACTTAAGTATACCCACATAGAGGATGTCCGTAATAAAGTAACAGAAAAGTTAAAATCAATAGCTCTAAAATTTAATTCAAATTTGTCCTCTGAGAAACCAATAATGGATGAAATCACAAGGATCAGCGTCTTAACTCTTGCGGAGCATTTAAATAATCATGGACATAATATTCCTGAGGAAAAATTTGATGTGGAAAGATTAATTAATGATTCCTCTGAGCAAATCATTAAAAGACTCGAAGAAGAACTTAATATAAAAAATAAATCAGAGGAATCTCTCATGTCTAGAATTCGTACAATTAGATCAAGAATTCATGCGTCAAGAATCGACAAACCAGACACAACACTCGACGAAATACCTGAAAGCACAGGAGATGAAGCAATGTTAGCTCTGAGAATTCTTGGCTATTCTGGCGGTTATGCAAAACAAAACCCCAACATTGATCGCATAACTGAAACAATAATTCGACTCTCTGAAGATATTCACTCAAATTTAGAAAAGCCCATCGGGAAAAGAAATGTTTATGCAAAAATAGGAGAACCCATCGATTTAAGAACAAGAATGAATTCAGATGGAAAAATTGATAGAGACTCAATTTCAAAACTTACTGAAGATCTTGAGGATAATATTCAAATGAATATCAACAAGATGAATGAAGAGAATCAAAACATAGGGAGTCAAACATTCTAATAGTATGATTAATTTGGATAATGCCGTAATACATCATATTTACATTTCAGAAGATCATAACTTTTATGGCCACCATGGAAAACCTGCAGGGAAAACCCCTATGATTGAAGTTGATCAGGCAGTTTGTGAGGCAGGAAAAGGCATTGTGGGTGACAGATTTCATAGCTACAAAGAAAATTATAAAGGCCAAATCACTTTTTTTTCGCTCGAAGTCTACAGGGACATATGTAAAACTTTTGGGATCGAAAACCTTAAGCCCTCAGTATTTAGACGTAATGTTATTATAAGCGGCATTGATCTAAACAGACTCATTGATAACGAATTTAACTTACAAGGGATCAATTTTTTTGGCACACAAGAAGCAGCGCCTTGTTACTGGATGAATGGAGTGGTGGCTGAAGGCGCCGAAGAGGCAATGAAAGGAAGAGGAGGATTAAGAGCTCGTATATTAACTAATGGAAACCTCAAAAAAAGTTCAATCACTAGTTGAATGAATGGATCTTTTTCAGCCACTATTCTAGCAGGAGGAACTTCAAAAAGGTTTGGAGAGGATAAAGCATTCCACATCATTGAATCCATTCCGATGTGGAAATTTCAGACAAATAAACTCAGCCAACTAATGCCTTCTGAAATAATCATCTCAGCAAACCAGAATCAACAATTTGAAACTGAATTAAGAGTCGTACGAGACTCGCATGATGATGAAGGTCCACTGAGAGGGTTGGTTGACTGTTTAAATGCAACAAATGCAGAAAGAATGCTCCTGCTAGCGGTAGACATGCCGAATATGCCGATCAATTTTCTCGGAGAATTAATCTACGCAGGCTGCGGAGCGATACCTGTTCATAAAAATGGAATGAAAGAGCCTCTAGCTGCAGTATATCCTAAAAGTTTAATCAAATTAGCCGAAGAAAGCTTGAGATCAGGCTCCCTAAAAATGCAGAAATTTACCACTCAGGCAATTGAAGAAGGCTTTCTAAAAGAGAGACCCATTAAAGATTCAGAGATACCGTTCTTTGAAAATCTCAATTATAAGAAATTTTAAAATAAGAATGAAAAATCATTCTAAAAATATCAAAATCATTAAGCACCGCGAAGGTCAATCCAAGAGCACTGATGATTTTGTCGCCATTGAAGAACCTCTCGAAATAAGAATTGAAAACAAAAGCATTGCAATTGTCATGAGAACCCCGGGGCATGACCAGGAATTGACGGCCGGTTTTCTTTTAAGCGAAGGAGCCATTAAAAGCTTAAAAGATATTTTCGAAATATCTGAATGCATCAATCAATCAACAAATAACAACGAAACCGGCAATTATGTTGATGTCATATTAACAAACAGTTCAAATTTTAATTTTGAACAACTCACTAGACATGTTTTCACATCCTCAAGTTGTGGAGTCTGTGGTAAAGCCACAGTCGAGTCGGTAATGATGGAATTCGAAAAAATTAATAGTCCCGAAAAAGTAAACCCAAGTAATATATTTAAACTTCCTGAAAAATTATTGTTATCCCAAGAAACATTTAAAAAAACAGGAGGTCTGCACGCTAGTGCACTTTTTGATGAGAATGGTGAAATTGTAGTAATGCGTGAAGACGTTGGGCGTCATAACGCCCTAGATAAAGTGATTGGATACGCACTACTCAACGAGATGTTACCTTTAAAAAAACACACACTTTTACTAAGTGGAAGAATATCTTTTGAGTTAATGCAAAAGTCTTTAGCTGCTGGCATACCAACCGTAGCAGGAATATCTGCACCAAGCTCTCTTGCAATTGATTTTGCAAAAAAATCCGGACAAAACTTAATCGGTTTTCTTCGTGATCAGACAATGAATATTTATAGTTAATTTTATATACCGAATTTATGATATGATCAGTATCGAAGATTTTATGGAAGACATTGTTGGAAAAGCAATGCGAGGAAATCGAATTTCTATAGATCAATTATCCTCACTTTCTAATGTACCTAAAGACAGTATTGAAGAGCTATTGAAAGGAAAATTCGACGAAATAATTATTACTTCAATAGCCCCTCATTTAAATCTAGATGCAGGCTCCTTAATTGCATCAGGAAAAAAAACCTGGAGACCCAAGGAAGTTACTCTGGATGGACTTTCAATATACAACACACAATGGAGTGACATGTATGTTAATGCATTTTTAGTTTGGGATCCATCAAACCGCTCAGCGGCTGTATTTGACACGGGAGCAAACTGCGAAGTTTTAATTGCCGACGTAGAAGAAAAAAAACTCCAAGTAGAATCTATTTTTCTAACTCACACTCACGGAGACCATATTGCAGATCTTCCAAAATTACTAAAAAATTTTCCTGATGCTACATTATACACTTCATCAAAAGAACCAATAGAAGGGGCAAATTTAATTGATTGCGGACATGAATTTAATATAGGCCCCCTAAACGGAACAGCCTTATTGACTCATGGTCATTCCAAGGGTGGGCTCACCTACTTCATACAAGGATTAGATCGTCCAATCGCAATAGTTGGTGATGCTCTCTTCGCTGGCTCTATGGGAGGAGGCACCGTCTCGTTTGAGGATGCATTAAAAACGAATAGGCAGCACATTTTTTCTCTTCCCGATAATACAGTCATTTGCCCCGGACATGGACCAATGACATCAGTTAAAGAAGAGAAAGAAATGAACCCTTTTTACCCCGAATTTAAAAAGTAATATCAAATAATCCTGAAACCTATTAAAACTACACGGAACTGCTGATTTGTAGAATAATCATAATGACCCCAAAGACGCACAAAAAAAATAGAATAACCGCAACAACAAGATAAAAAATAAACACAACTGGATTCACCCTTTTATGATATTTTTTATCCTCAGCCATATTATTAATTTAGCATTATTTACTACAAACAAAAAAGCTCTGACTCTTTTGCCAACCTTTAAAAGAATTGACTGAGAATTTCACATATTTATAATAAACAAC
>CEPB01015238.1_pt1 | contig 11042 bp, 9 predicted proteins | sample 530611 | NCBI WGS metagenome assembly CEPB01 (sample SAMEA2620672, study PRJEB7988) | marine metagenome | isolation source: saline water (ENVO:00002010), including
TCCGCACACAGGAATGACCCGCCCTTGATAATCCGTCGTTCCTGTTCACCTTTGGGAACCGGGAACAGCGTCGACGTCCATTCCCAGACGTTTCCACACATGTCGACCAAGCCGTAGCCATTGGCAGGGAAACTGCCGACAGGCGAGGTCCATAACCAGCCATCGATCTGCTCATTCCTCCAAGGGAATGGCCCTTGCCAGACATTGGCCATCCACTGGCCATCTGGTGTCATTTCAGAACCCCAGGCGTAGTCTTGCTCCACCAAACCACCACGGGCTGCCACTTCCCATTCATCAGCCGTTGGCAGACGTTTCCCCGCCCACTGGGCATAGGCCACAGCATCCTCATAGGCAAGATGCACCACCGGATGCTCCATGCGGTCGTCGATGCTGGTGGACGGTCCCTGGGGATGACGCCAATCCGCTCCTTCCACCAAAGCCCACCACGACAATGGCTGGCTGCGATCCACGTTGGCCGGCGGTGGAATGAACACCGCCGATTCAGGGCATTGCTCTTCGGGGGGCAGGTTGGGATACAACACAGGATCAGGTGGCTTTTCAGACACCGTCAAGTAGCCGGTGTCTGAAACGAAGCGGGCGAATTCGGCATTGGTGACCGGTGCCACATCGATCGCAAACGCCTCCACATGAATGGTGCGCACCGGCGATTCTTCGGGATAGAACGACTCCGAACCGACGCGATAGTCCCCAGCAGGAATCACCACCATCGGAGCACGTTGATCACTCATGGCCGACCCAGGATGAAGCAGAGATGATGATCGAAAAACGTCGACCGCATTGACCGGTTCAAGGGTTGAACGCCATCAAACAGCGAGTTAATGCAATCAGCGAAGCAGCATCAGCTGCCCGTGGGGAACAGGAACTGAACCTGTGCGCGGAAAGTCCAATCGCCGATGAGCGTCTGACCCAGCACTTCAGGTTTCACAGCGTTGTAATAGGCACTAAGAGACGCATTAACGGGCTGCGTCCCCAACTTGAACACACGACCCACACCGAGGCCAATCGGAACCGTCCAGCCCTTGCTGTCTTCTGAGGTCCAGTCCGCCGTAATGATCGGGGAACTGGTGAGATACCAACCCTTGGGCAGGTTGTAGTTGAGGAATGGCTGAATCAACATCTTGTTGACATCACGCTTGCCTTCACCGGCAAACGACCAGATGTTGTTAATCAGACCTCCCGCCACGATCGGGCCCTTGGTGTAAACCAGAACACCGGTGGGGCCGGCACTCCAACGTTGGGAACTTAGGCGGCTATCGGTTGCGGTTGGCATCACCAGGGTGGGGCCAACACCCACGGTGAAATTGCCCTTCAAAGTGGGCACGAAGAACACCGAGGGATTGATATCACCAATCGCCTGAATCGAGGTTCCACGTGCCCAAGGCTGGGAGATGAAGGGAACGATCGTGCGCGTTACTAAGGTGAGGCCATCATTCACCTTGAAGGGGACCACCGGCTGAACGTTCACCACGTTCTGGGTTTGATTCGCCTTGAAGTTGGTGGAGATTGGTGGATCGTTTGGATTCGGCGACGGAAGCGTGACGTTCGGTGCCCATTGGGTGTTAGGCGTCGAATTCCACTGAATCGGAACACTGATCAGGCTGGCTATCGGATTCTGGGCCGCCTGCGCCAGAGAATCGTTCTCCTGCGCAGGGGATTCGTCAGGGGCAGCGGCGACGGGTGGATTGCCTGTGCCTGAAGGCTGCTCAACATCCGGGGCCTGAGCCAGCTTTAGCTCAGCAAGCTCCAGGGGAGTGAAATCAAAATCAGCCGGGTTGGCGACCAGAGTTTGGGGTTGGCCCTGCGCTGCGACTGAGGTGGGAACCAACAGGGCAGCAAGACCGAAAAGCCAGGAGACGTTGCGAGTCATGCGCAGACGGAACAGCATCAATCAGGCTTCAGCAATGGGCGTTATCTAAGAGTTGATTTACCAGGGACCAATGCTTGCCGCAACAATTCCGTACGGTCGGGACCAGCTTGAAAAGCAGAGATTCCCTGCCGCCCCTACGGTTCGCGCAATGGATTGATGAGTGCGATGCGAGCGCTGTCTCTGGCTCTTCTGGCATCCCTGAGCAGCTTGAGTTTGGAGGTTTCTGCCAAGCCCCTCGAAACCCTCACTGCTGGCGAGACGAGTGCCGCAGTCTTCACGACTCCGCTGGTGCTCAGCCAAGCCGAAGACCTTGCGCCTGAGGTGGCACCAACAGAAGACGAAGACGATTCCTGGCGGGTGTATCTCGATCTCTATGCCTTTTTAGTGCCCACCACCTACTCGACCACAGAAATCAACGGCAACCAATCCAAGGCGGCGCTGTCTCTCTCCGATGTGATCGACACCCTCGATGAGGCACTCACCTTCAAAGCACAGGTGGAATATGGCCGCTTTGGCTTCATGGCCGGTGTGTATCACGGCAGCCTGTCCGACAGCCAATCGACATCCTTCTACACGGAAACCAACAACCCTTTGCGGAATCAGCTCGGCGTCCCTGGCTATCTGCGCGAGCGCACCCTGCGTGTCAAAGGTGATCTAGATCTCGACGTCGACGCCAACCAAACGGTCGTCGATCTCGCCTTCCGCTACCGGGGGGGAGCCATCCAGAAACCACGCATGGAGAAAGGCAGCAGCAGCTTCTTTGGCCTGGTCGGAGCCCGCATCATCGATGCCAACATCCACACCAGCTGGACACTGGACAGCGAAGCCTCACTCACTGTTGAAGGACGACGCGTCAGCAAGGAGTACACCCGTGAGCTGCAGAAATCTTCAGACGAAAGCTACGGCAACACCTGGGTTCAACCCCTGATCGGTGTGTTTGGCACCTACGCCATTAGTGAAGACTGGCAAGCCTTTGCTTACCTTGATGTAGGTGGATTTGGACTGAGCGGAGAGCAAGATCTGAGTGGAACCGCCCAGGCAGGCATTGCCTATGCCCTGGGGAACTCAGCTCAAGTCTCCCTCTCCTACAAGTATTTCGGTCTTGATTACGCCGGAGGAGGTGGCAACGCTTACAGCGTGGATCAAAGCGGCGTGAACCTAGGCCTGCGCTGGCTATTTGACTAATTCCACCGTCTCATCCATTCGGGAGTCACTGGGGATGGCCCCTTTATGAAACCGCGCCAGCCCTGGGCATAGCGTCTGTGAAGAGCCATGCCTGCAACGCTCAAATTTTTTCAATCGCTCCCAACGTCCAGGTGCGGTCAAACCACTCCTGGCCTGGGCCATACAGACGGAAGATGCCAAACCAACCCTTGCCAGGGACTGTTTTCACCCAATTGGTCTCCAAGCCATCCGGCGCTTCCGGGCCAAAATAGAGCGTGACGCTGCCATCGGCGTTCTCGACCATGTCGGTGTTGCGCTTGTTGTTCTTGCTGGGGTAGGGCATTGCCTCGCTCTGCAGCATCGAGCGAGTTTGTGGGTCGTAAACCACAAACGACCAAAACCGTTCAGCCGGAGGATTCGCGGGGATGGTGAGTTTGTAGCTGTTGCCGCCGTCGAGATAGGCACCGCTGCTGTCTCTGGAAACGAAGGCGTATTGCGAACCGACGCCCGGAAGTTCCAGAGCCATTGCCGGGGTATTCACCGTGGCGAGATAGAAGAACAGCGTGCGTCCATCCATATCGCGTCCACCATTGCCACCATTCACGAGATATTCGTGACTCCCCCCAGGGAATCCGGTCTGCCAGTAACCAGCCTTGTCCGGATAGATATAGGCCTTGGGGTCCTGGGGAGCAAACAGGATCGAACGTGCGGTGGCGTTGCCAATGGCAACCGCTTCGGTGAGCAAGGCCTTCTGCGCAGGCGATGGATCAAAAGGCTTGCCTTTCTGAATGCCAATGGCCGAGGCCATCCCCAGCAATTCAGGTGAGAACACCTCTGACGGTTCACGCTGAATCACATCATCCAGCTCCTCGTAAAACTTGAAGTCGTTGGCATGAATTGTGTTCACATTCAAACCGGTGAGGTTCTTGAACGTGTTGGGGGCGGGATTCATCCGCTGGGCATACGGATAGATCTTCAGATCGTTCTGAAATGCATTTTTAGCCGTCTCCGTGCTGCCTTCAGCATCCAAGAAACCACGCAGAATCACCCAGTTGATCAGACTCGGCGTGTTAGCCACGTAATAATCATCGGCATCAGCAGGAGCCGACTGACCAGGCCCAAGGATCAGATACTTGCCGCCACGGCCCTTGTCTGGACCGGGACCGCCCATGTCGATCACGAAGCGGAAAAAGGCATCATTCACCGTGCCCGGGCCCGTTCCGGCGGGCACTTCAACCACCATCGGGCCGTCGCTTAGGTCAATGAAGGCGGAGGCGTACACCGTGTCGGTGTTGCCTGTAAGCCAAAGAGAGTCTGAACTCATGAGATCTTCAAACACACCGATATCACGGTTCGTCTGAAGGCCATAGCCATCACGATGGCCCACATGCAGCATCTCAAGCGAAGCTGCAGGCATGAAGTTCAGAAAGGTCTGCACACCGCGGCCCAAGTCCACCTGACGGCGGGCCTTGCGCATGGTTTCATCGTCCGGGAAACCATCGAAATAATTGAACGTGCCGATTCGGGTGGTCACCGAATCCGGCGTCAACACATCCACAGGGATTGGTGTGTTGTAGCCCTTGGGCACGACATCAGCAGCTTGGAGCGCAGAACCACTGCATGCCAAAAACAAGGCGGAAAGGACAGTGGAAGGGAGGTGCTTGAAACGAGTCATGGTTGAGGTTGGAAAGTGAAATCGATCGATTTAAATCTCAACCGAGAGGCTGAATATCATTGAGCTGCCAGGTCTTATCGAACCACGGCTGCAGAGGGCCATAAAGCCGGAAAACAGCGAACCAACCCTTACCAGGAACAGTCTGAATCCAGTTCGATTCCTTGCCTTCTGGCGCTGTTGGGCCGAAATACAAATCAATGGTGCCGTCTGCATTCACGACCATGTCTTGGTTGCGCATGCTGTTCTTACTCGGAAGCGGCTGATCGGTCTGTAGCTCAGAACGGGTCTGAGGGTCATAGACCACCATCGACCAGAAATCCTTGGCGGGGACGTCAGCATCAACCGTGAATTTGTAGGTCTTGCTGCCATCGAGATAGGCACCCGTGGCATCCGTGGCCACCACCCCGTATTGAGAACCAACGCCCACCATCTTCAACACCATGGCCGGCGTATTAACGGTGTAGCCCCAAAAGAAATTGTTGCGAGCATCGAGATTCCGACCACCCTTACCGCCATCAATCAGCCATTCATGGCTCCCACCACCAAATGGCGTAAACCATTGCTTCCCCTCATAAAAATAGACATCGGGATTGCGTGGCTTGCCCATATCAGAACGCACATACGCAACACCAACCTGCACTGCTTCCTCCAGCACAGCGCGATCCTGCGCACTGGGTGCAAATGGCTTTCCTTTTTCCAGACCAATCGCCGAAGCTAAACCCCTTAATTCAGGATCAAGCAGGCTAATCGGCTCTCTCTGAATCACCACATCAAGCTCTTCATAGAAATGGAAATTATTGGCATGCACTGTATTAAAAATCGCCTCTCCCCCCTGGATAAAGATCATTTCCGGAGGGTTGTCTTTGCGCGACAGAGGGTAGAGCCTGAGGCCCTCTTGATAATTCGAAACAGCCTTGTCAGGCTTCCCCTCATCATCAAGGAAGGCTCTCAGAATCAACCAGTTGGAGTAACTGGGAGAGCGAAACACAAAGTAGCCATCGGTACTCGCCGGCTCCGCATCATCCGGGCCCAGAATCAAATAGTTGCCACCCTTGCCCCGGTCTGGACCCGGTGCACCGGTATCCGCAACGAAACGGAAAAAAGCATCATTGATGGTGCCAGGGCCTAAACCTGCTGGGATTTCGATCACCATCGGCCCTGTCTCCTTCAAATTGAAAAAGGCGGAGCCATAAACCGTGTCAGTGTTGCCAGTTAAAAAAAGCGGATTTGACGTAAGCGGCGCCATCAACATCACTTTGTTGTAGGCATCCACCCCCATCTCAGCATGGCCTGCACGAAGCATTTCAATGCTGGCAGCAGGCATCAACGTGAGAAAGGTTTCATAAGCACGGATGAACTTGAGATTGTCAAAACTAGTGTCAACCGTGGCAGCATCGGGCATGCCATCAAAAAAACGGAAGGTGCCCACGCTGGTGTTCACCTGGTCAGGCGTAAACAGCTCTTCAGGGATCGGCGTGGTGTAGCCCTCAGGCACCTGCGCCTTCACGCCATGACTGGATGCCCCAACAGTGGCCAATGCCAATGCAGACAGGAGCAAGGCTGAGGAACGCCTGCGCCATTGGCGGGAAACACCTGACATACCCAAGTCATCGACAATTCTGTTCATTCTTTTTCTAGCCACAAGGCAAGAAATGAAAAACAAAATCAATCAAAAATTGCCCGATTGGGAGCAAGCAATAAAAAAGGCATTCAACAACGGAACGAAAGCTTCTTAACGTCGGCATAAAAACAATGATCAGGACATTCGATGGGTCTATCTGGCAACTTGCATGACAAGGCCTCAGCACCTGTCAGCCAGAAGGCATCCTTCCTTCAGGTCCATACAAAAGCCCGGGTGTGATTCCAGGCTTTCCAAGTATCGGAGTTCACGTCTGACTTGATCTGAAGCTCAGGCCAGCCCCATGAACCGTCAAGATCATTGGGTGTCAGGATGTCGATCCGCAGCGTGGCATTTCAACCCTGTTCAATCTCAAGTGTGGTGTCTTCACTGCTATTTCCGCCCAGGTTGATCACCACATCACCATCAGGGTTGGTTTTGGCGAAGGTGCTGTTGAGGTTGTCGTTCTTGCCTACAGCAAAACCTTTCTTGTCTCAGACGGTGACCGACCAAACCGCCCCACGCCACAGCGACGCCAACACAGCAGAGACATGACGCAACGGACGACGTGGCGCAGTCATGGCTGAAACAAGCGTTTGCCGACGTCTTAGCCACAACGACCTCTACCGTCAGGCCTCCGTGGGGGCGATTATCGACACTTCCCACCACTGGGATTAGCCAATGCAGCACAGGCCTGGAATAAAACCAGGGCCTGGGTCGTCAGCCCAGCACAATGGCTTGATGATCGATGTGATCGGCACCGACGCTGGCGCCCCAGGCACGCTCCCGCCTGCGGCTCAGCGTTTGGTGCAGCAGGCCCAGCTAGTGGCTGCACCGAAGCGGGTGCTGCCGGCGTTGCAGCAGTGGCCGGGATGCCCCCCCAACCTGCGCTGGATGGCTAGCGACGATCCGATTGCTCTCAGCGACATCTTGCTGAAGCTGGAGCCGGGTCAACAGGCTGTGGTGCTGGCGAGTGGTGATCCGCTCTGGTTCGGGATTGGCAGGATCCTGATCGAACGATTGGGGCGCGACAACCTGCGCTTTCATCCAGGGCCGAGTTCACTGCAGCTGGCCTTCGCACGCCTGGGCCGGCCCTGGCAAAACGCTGAGTGGATCAGCCTGCACGGACGCGACCCAGCACCCTTGGCGCGCCGGCTGCAGCAACGCCCCAACGCCTTAGCGGTGCTCACCGATCCCAGCCGCGGTGGTGTGGCCGACGTGCGCAGCATTTTGCACACCAGCGGCCTGGAGGCCAGCTACGCCCTTTGGCTCTGCGAGGCCCTCGGCCATGGGGATGAACGGGTGCAACAACTGGCTCCCACCGATGCGATCCCCAGCGATCTCAACCCCCTACACCTGGTGGTGCTGCTGGCGGAGCCCGCGGCAGACCCAATCCCAGATCAGCTACCCCTCTTCGGCATCGAAGACGGCATTTACCTCCAGCACGACGACCGTCCCGGCCTGATGACCAAGCGGGAGGTGCGCATCCAGCTGCTGGCCGAGCTCGACTTGCCTCCCACGGGTGTGCTGTGGGACCTGGGGGCCGGCACCGGCAGCGTTGGGCTGGAAGCCCTACGTCTGCAACCGCAGCTGCAACTCATGGCGGTGGAGCGTCGCAGCGGCGGCGGCAGACTGATCCACGCCAATGCCCGGCGCCTGGGAGTGGAGCCTGCGGCGGTGATCGAAGGCGATGCGCTCTCCGTTTTGGAGCAGCTGCCCGATCCCGATCGGGTGCTGCTGGGCGGCGGCGGCCGTCAACGCCAAGCGCTGTTGCAGGCGGTGATCGCGCGCATGAAGCCTGGCGGGGTGGTGGTAATTCCCATGGCCACCCTGGAAGCCGTGGGGGAACTGCGGCCACTGCTGAGCGAAGCCGGCTGGAGCGTGCGCATGCACCAACATCAGAGTTGGCGCGGGATGCCTCTGGCAGAAGGGACGCGGTTGTCGCCGATGAACCCGGTTCTGGTGCTGCAGGGCCGCAAGCTCCGGCACGGCCCTCCAGAATCGACGATCACGCACCGCTAATCCATGCCGCTTCAGAAAGACAAGCAGGTCTCGCCGATGCGCATGAAGATCACCCTGCTGATCGCGGGTTTTGGCCCGCTGCTCGCCGTCGGCCTGTTTCTGCAGTCCAAAGGCTTCTTCGGCTAGCCATACAACCACAGAAAGCACGCCGACGTGACTGCTAAAACACGTTAACGCGTTAAAGACGTGCCAAAAGGTGCGATTTGAACAGCATCACCCACGCGAATACCCAGCCGTGCCGCCTCACCGGCGCCGATTTCGATCACACCGTCAACGAAGTCTGCACGGGCGTTCTGGTCGGCATCCGCCCAATACGACGGGCATGGGAGTCCAGGGCAGACCGGCACCTGTGCAGCGATGTCCAGCACCTTGCCGTCGCGCACAAACACCATGTCGAGCGGAGCAAGGGTGTTGTGCATCCAAAAGCGCAGTGGCTGGGAGGGCTTCACCGGAAACCACATGCCACGCAGGGGTGGCAGAGCCGGCCGTTGCATCATTCCCAGCTGCTGCTCCCAAGCCGTGTCGGCCACTTCCAGGGCAATGCACAGCGACGGGCGTTGATCCAGACACCACTGCGCTTCGATCGGCAGAGTCTGCGGTGGCAGGGTCTGAGGCGGCAGGTCCATCAGCGCGGTTCCAGCTTGGGGAACCCATCACTGAGGCAGTAGCCGCGGCCACGGATGGTATGAATCAGGCGGGCTTCTCCGGATTCCTCCAGTTTCTGGCGCAGATAGCGCACATACACCTCGATCACATTGCTGGAGGATCCCTGCTCGTCATTCCAGACCTCGCGCAGAATCCGATCGCGACTAACTACCGTGCCGCGTTGCTCCAACAACAGCAGCAGCAGGGAGTATTCACGCGCCGTCAAAGCAACCGGACGACTGCCCCGACGCACCTGTCGGGACGCCAGATCGACACTCAGGTTGCCGATCTGCATCATGGGGCGCCGCTGCTGACTCTGAGCCTGAATCGCCAGATGCAGGCGCAAGCGCTGGAGCAGATCACTGGGTCCAACTGAGGGGAACCAGAAGTCATCCGCCCCGCAGGCGAACACGTGCTCCCGAGCTGCCACGCTGTCGTCCTGCACGCCAATCAGGATCGGCAACGCCCCGAACCGGCGCCGCAGATCGCTGACCCTGTCCGCTTGATCATCGGCAAGAATCGCCGCGACCGGATGGGATGGGCCTTCCGCGGACACTCCACTGGCGGCGCCACTGCCCCAGTCGAGCGGTTGGTAACCGGAGGCCTGCAAGCGGTCCGCCAAGGCCACCGCCTGGCCGCCCACCAACAGCACCAAATCCCCGCCGGTGTGAGCAATCGCGTTGGCATCGATGCGCGTCATGGGCGATCCGGCTTGGCCACGTGGGGAAGCCCCCAGCCCAACTTGTTGCGCAACACCTGAAAGAACTCGTGATCGGTGAGCCGCACGAAACGCACGGGATGGTCACTGCGACGGATCAGCACTCGGTCTTCCGGCCACACATAACAACCTGCGCTGCCATCCACCACCATCATCAGACGCTCGGGCGTGGCCGGAAACACGGTGACCGGCTCAGCGTCACTGAACACCAGGGCCCGTGAAGCCAGCGAATGGGGGGCGATCGGCGTGAGCTGCAGCACCGGGCAATCCGGCGTGATCACCGGGCCGCCGGCGCTGAGGGCATAGGCGGTCGAGCCGGTGGGCGTCGACAGGATCACACCATCGGCAGAGATATCCACCGGCGCATGGCGTCCGATCGCGATCTCGAAATGGCACATGCTGGTGAGCGGTTCCCGATGCAGGGCCATCTCATTCAGTGATAACGCCTCCCAGCGACGCTGATCCCCTCGCATCACACTCACCACCAGATTGGCGCGCTCTTCAATCGTCCACTGCTGGGTGAGCACCTGCTTCAGCGCCCGGTCCAGGTCATCGAGGTAGGCCTCGGCAAGAAAGCCGAGATGACCGGTGTTGATCGTGAGAATCGGCACACCAACCGGCGCCGTCTGACGCGCAGCCGACAGCACCGTGCCATCGCCCCCCAGCACGATCGCCAGCACCATCGACTGATCAAATCCCTCGGGCACGCAAGCTGCATAACCAAGCATGCGCAGGTGCTGATCGGGATTGGCAAAGCCGACCATCCCACCCGAGCTACTGGCGCGCACCACTTCATGGCCACCACGCTCAAGTTGCGACTGAATCGCAGTGGCTGTTTCGACAGCCAATGGCTTGCCATCATTGACGATCAGTCCTACCCGGGGCACCGATCGCAGCCAGCAACAGCCCGATCAGTTTATGAGAACACTTCGTCTCTCGACCACAGACTAAGGATTTGTGATTCAGCGCCAGCTGGAACGCAGCAGTGACGCAAGAGGCGCCCACTGAGGGCGCACCTCCGCCGAAGTGTCGACAGCGAGCCTCGTCCCATAGTGCGCCCATCCGCCCGTGATTTCGATCGAAGTGTCGACCAACTCGTCATTTCATGTCTATGAAAGAAAAAGCACCGTCCTCGAAGCAGCGACCTCCATGCAAGCCCTTAAAACCCTTGGACACGCCCTCGCCCTGAGTGCATTGGCTGTCGGGGCAGCAACAGGATCTGTCGAAGCCCTAGGGCATTCAACATTGAAAGGGCAGATCTCCCTGAAAGGTCAGCCGGTGAGCGGCTCATCCATCACCCTCTGGCAAACCC
>CEPB01060168.1_pt1 | contig 11017 bp, 1 predicted proteins | sample 530611 | NCBI WGS metagenome assembly CEPB01 (sample SAMEA2620672, study PRJEB7988) | marine metagenome | isolation source: saline water (ENVO:00002010), including
ATATTAGAAGACGTATTGCTATTTCAAAAGCCAAAAATAAAAACAAGAGAAAACCACCCCCATATAAAAAACCTAAAAAAGTAAGATTTGGCAATAAGTATATTAGAAAATTATGAATCTAAAGATATTATCTTTCTAAATCTATTTGTCAATCTATTTACACTATATGGGTATAAATCCATGTTTGTTTGAGTGCTTTGCCACTTATAAACTTGAGGAAATGTATCACTAATCAATTTTATCGATACACTACCCTTACTAAAATAGGACACATTATCCTCAATTTGATTTGATGAATTTAATATTGTTTCCATTTCTTCAGTTAATGTAAAAAACAAAGTATCGATATATGTGTCAAAAAACTCAAACATAGTAGTACGTATTTGTATTGATTTATCCTCTATTTTTATTAAAATCGCTGATTCCAGTTCTCCAGTCCTATATGGTATTTTTTTTTCGGATATCAAACCACTATTATTATATCCATCTTTAAAGATAAAGAAACTCTTGTTATCACGATTTATCAATCTGGCAACATAGATGTTTGTCCTACCTATATTCTTGTGGCCAGAAATATATTTATTGACAAACATATCTCCAGTACCCAATTTAACATCCATTATATTTTCCTCTTCTTCTGCTTCTTCTGATTCTTCTTTTGAATATTTCACAATATTTACAAATTCACTACTTGTCTTATTAAATGTAAATTTATATAAATCTATATTCGTTTCATTAGTAGTCCACCGATATACTTGTACTCCTGATTCATTAACATCTTCATTAATTAAATTTATACACACATTCCCTTTGAATAAATCATCACTACTATAATTTGAGTTATTTAGTATTTTATATGCTTTACTATTTATTGTAAAATACAAATTTTCTATAAATTTATCTTCGAATCTATGATCTACTGCCTTTACTTGAATAAAATGCTCCCCAGTTTCATTTCGTTGAAATCGAATAATAAAATGATTCTCTATTTTTCCATCAATATACTCTTTTTTTTTACTACCACTACCAATGTAAAATCCATCAGTCATTAATACATATTTTCTTCCTTTCTTAGTCTTTCCCGAAGATGTTTTTCTAATACCAAATAAACTACATACATAGTTATTTGTATCTTTTGATAATATGGTTTTATCCGTTTTTTCTGGGCTTAATTTTATTTTGTTTGAACCAAGCATTACTAATGATATATCTTGTGATTTACTATCATCTGAATTAGAATCAATATTTGGCTTTACTCGGAAATATACACTTGAATTCAATGATGTATTGTATAATCCTGTTTTAAAATATTTATCGTAACCAGGTATCACATTCGAGACTTTTGGTAATATTCGAAATTTTAAACTTTCATAATCGTTATTTTCATGTGTTATACGCGTTTGTAATAATTGAGACAACGCATTTCTGTCCCCACTTAATATTAAATATCCTTTCAGAGAATCTGTAACGTTTTCTTCACCCCAATTACTATAATCTTTGTATACATTTTCCCGATTTAACCGAATATAATTGTATTCACCCGCAGATACATCATCTGAAAATGTTGGAATTGGTGTGCCATTTCTTAAAAAGGAACTCAATGCGTTTCTATCTCCGGGTCTATTTTTTGTTCCATCCAGTATTAGCTGTATTCTTATAGCGTCTGTCATAGTATCTGAGTTCCATTGTGGGAATACTTCATTTACACTATTGCTTAATTCTATATAGTTAAAGAAACTCATATTATTATTACAAAATATATTCGAAAACTATTCATATTTATCATCTTTCATCTGAAAGATTATTTCAGATACTTGACATATACAGGCTAAAAAATTTTGGAATTGTACTACACTTAGACAAGTCTGGAACTTTAATCAGTCCCCGGTAGATTACTATCTTCAATAATCATACATCGCAATGTGTGATTAAATTTTCTATCATTCTCATTATATCCCGACCCACCAATGACCAAACCACTATGATCATGGAGTCGTTGCCCAGACTCGCCTCGACTAGGTCTGCTGCTAGGATATGTTGAATCACTACTCGAACCTTTCCTCCCTCCACTCGTATCACCCGTCGACCAAGTATCACTTTGATAAGGTGTATATTCCGGAGGCCACGTATTCACGGCTGCGACAGATGTCCAACTATTATTAGTACCGTTTTGTCTGTAAGAAACTTGAACACGTCCAGCACATCTTCTACCATTATTAGCCGAATTAGATACATATATAATTTTCCAATCATAACCGGTTGCTTGACCAGCACCACCCCAACCTATTCTAAAATCGTAACTGTGGCGTTGTTTATATTGCCACCAAACCGTAATACGTGCATAGTTATATCCATTAGCATTTGACATTGTCAACCGAAGACTGTGCCCAAATTTCCATTTGTCTTTATGGTGACGACTTATGTCTATTAAATGACGCCCGTCACCGTCCCGACCATTGTTAAAATCAATTATGTTAAAATTATATATAATTACACCAATAGTAAATCTAATTGGATCTGGTTCTCCTGAATTGCCATTATTGCTACCAACTATACTATCGAATGTACTCCTATTTAAGAAATGATTCCGTCCATAAATCGCATCAGATTCCCTATAACGACTTGTATCGTTGTTATATCTCTCTCTTACAGAAGCAGCACTTCCTTTTAACCATCCCCAATCGTCCGCATCTAATTGAGCCCATGTAATGTTAACAGTTGTTGTTAGGGTTTTAATATTTACCAGATTTGAACAGGTCCATGTAATTATATATTGTGTGTGACTATTCGTCACATTTAGAGTAATTTTATCACTTGTCCCACCAATAAGGTACCTTCCATCATCACTATCCGGATTAGAAGTACTTGAAGGAGTAATTTGATAAAATATTCTGTTTACTCCGTCAAAAAATCCGCTTGGGTCTGATGCACTAGGGGGATAAATATTAAGTGTTCCAGAATTATTCCAACCTTGTGAACCAGAAGTAATATCTATAACGCTTTTACCACTAGTACCTGCAAAGGTCATTGTAGGTGTGTTGTTTGGAATCAATCTCAAATATCTTATTTTAATTTGAGATGTTTGATATAGCTGTAAAAATACAACTCTATAAAATGTATATCCTGTATTACTTATGCCAACTCGTAGATGTGGATTATTGCCAAGCTGAACATCAATAGAATCAAAATTATCAGAGTCCTCATTTACACCGCTTGGTGTTTCATATACAAGATTGTTTGCTTCAGTAAGATTATTGCTCTTTTTACCAATATTATTTGTATTAGAACCGATAATTACAATTTTTCTGAATCTAAAGCCATTTTGACATTTGAATCCAAAACTTTTCCAATTTGTATCTTCAATACTTCCATTTTGTAAACTTTTACGGTTACTAGAAGTATTTATTTGTAACCAATGTCCCTTATATGATGTAGTTCCAATATATGAGATGAAAGAATATTCTGGCGCAGCGGCACCATTTTGTGTTGAATTTATTGAACCACTAGAATTATAAGGACAATCCTGTGGAAAACTCTCACTATTATAGGCTTTTGTTGCCCAAAATTGCGAATTATTAGAAACAATATTTTCTGGCCGACTTGAATCTGATTCAATTCCTGATACAGTTAGATAATCCGAATCATTATCGGATACATATTGAATATAAGAAAGTTGAACATTTCTGACTGAAGCTTGGCTCGAACCACCGTGTATCTTTTCAAAAACGATTCTATAATAATCATATTCTCTGCTACTTCCTAAATTAATTGATGGTGAATAATATCTGCCATAAAATGAATTATTACTTCCATTATCATTCCACACCATACCTGAAATTCGAGTAAGTAATACAGTGTCTGTTGTTCCAGAACCGTAATTATTAGAATTACTTCCTATAACCGCTACTGTATGTGGTAACTGTGACGCAGTTTCACTTCCACGATTATCGGACCATAATCGAATACTTCTTCCATAATTTGTTCTAGAACCAGAATCACTATTCCACCAAGTATTATTATGGAATTCATTGAATTGAATCCATTCACCTTTTAGAGTTAAAGTCCCATTCCACGCTCCTTGCTTTACATAACTTAAAGGACCTGATGAGTGTGGATACATTGGACTACTCGAATCTGAGGAACCTTGACCATACGAACGATTTGGAAATACTTTAACACTATTAGCATCTCCATCAAATAATTTATATAAACTGGAACTATATGCAGTAGGGGCATTTTCCACAGGAGTATTTACTCTCGATTCAGTTAACCAACCAAAATCTGATATAACATCTACTGATGCTTCAGTATCATTACCATGATTATCTTCAACTTTCCATTTTATTGTTGTTGTTCCAAATCTGAAACCACCCTCGAAATCAGAATGAATTCCATTAGAATCCCATAAATTTGATATAACGTTTCCATCATGTGTAAATGTACATTCATTCTTATTAGCGTTGAGACCACTTCCATTATCTTCAACCTTTGAAGGTTTTTGAATAAAATGCGTTATAGTTTTATCAAGTATATTCAAATCACCATTTTGCATTGACTTCTCGTAATTTCCGGTAAATATTAGAGTTGGGGAAACGTCATCTCTAATATAAAGTGCAGTTGTATAGTTATTTCTATTTGATTTACCAGCACTATCTGTTGCAGTCCATATAATTGTATAATTATCTATTTCTAGATTTGTTATAGTATCTTCGCGAAATTGAGAAGAGTTTCCAGTGGCAAATGAATCAGTTTTTACTACAGCGTTCGATGAATTTTGAACTGTATAATTTACCGAAGGCAGATATCCATCTAAATTATCCATTATCCATGGTACACTTACAGTAGCATTTACTGTATCGGTATCACTATTTACTGTTATATTTATGGTATTTGTTCCATCTTGGTCTTGATTTAAAAATCTAGGACCATAGTCATCTATGATATTTAATGTTTGCTCCTCTACACGCGATTTTCCTCCGGCATCAGTTACTTGCCACTTTACACATCTTGCTACACCATTAGGGGCATTAGCACTACCATAAAAATTATGAGTAATACGATTATTACTGGGAACTGGAAGCCATTGCGGACTCTCTGTGCCATCCGTATTAGTTTTATACTCAAGTAAATTTCTGGTTGAGTCTATGTTATCAGAATGAGTTGGAGCAATGATGGTTATAGACTTGTAGGTACTATTGGTACTAATCTTATGATTACTAGTACCAATAGTACTTGTAAATATAGGAAGATGATAATCCGTAATTGTAATAGTTTGTTCCTTTATTGATACTTGGTCATTTCCCGCTTCATCTTGTGCATACCATTGTATTTTTAAAGGTGAATCCACAAAATGTAATTTTAGACCAGTCATAACATGCGAAGAGGATAACCATCCATTATATCCATTCTGACTATATTCAAAACTTCCTTCGTTATTCCAATTCCCACATCTGTATGGAGATGAGGCATCTGTTGGCAATCCCCCACCCGCCGCAGTAATTTTCCATCTAAGTTTTAGTGTTGTTGAATTGTCACTGGCTGTATTATAATTATCACTAACGCTTGGAGCTGTTAAATCAAATGTAACCGTTTTTACATCTGTACCGGCAGACATTTCTAAATCATTCGAGCTCGGATTCACAACATCTCCAATAATAGGACCGGATCTATCATTCACATATATAGTTGACATCTTAGTTGTATCTTTTCCAGCGTGTACACCATTGATAAGCGTAGGGCCGCCTGTTCTTAAGTAATTACCAGAAGCATCTCTTGCATCCCATTCAATAATATAAGGCTGTTCTGATATCTTCCAATTATATCCCGACGGTGCGATATAGGCTGACGACCAATTGTTAACACTGTTGTTAAGTACAGCAATTTCAGTTTTCACAGTGTTATTTAAAGTTTTAAATACTTTCCAGGATAAATTGATATTATTAACACTTATATCATCCGATACGCTATTTATGAAATTAGATACAGGAGGACTATATGTTTTATAATTCAAATTATCTGTCACATATAATGTGAGATCAGCGGGACTTTTCATACTAATCTGTGGTGGCCAACCATCTCTTAAATCAATCAATGTCTCTCTTATTAAAGTACTTCCAATATATAATTTATCTGTGTCATTAGTAAAATTTGTTCCTGTTGCATCAGATGCATACCAAATTATTTTGTAAGGTTTTTTATTAAAGTCATACGTATGTACTACACTCGCAGTATCTAAAGGACCAGCACTGGTTAAATCATTAGAAAGTTTTGTATTATACTGCTGCCCACCCACTGAACCGTATATCTCCCAATAAATTGTTTCTATTTTTGTTTTAATGCTGCCATCGTCATTGAGTTGTCCAACGTTATCTGTTATATCTGCTACGTGATTTTTAGCCTGTATCGATTTTTGTGTAGTAGTACCTGGATTATCAACATATAAAATTTTGGTATCAGAAGTAGTATTATTCACTAAATTAATTCGAGATGGCCACTTATCTATAACTCTTATCTCTTGATCAATGCTTGTCTCATTATCAAAAGCATCTTTTACACTCCACGTTATTTTATTTGGCCTATAGTTAGGCCCTGGAGGGGAGTACGACCCCCCTACAGGGCCTGGCGGACTATAGTTAGTGTGACTATCATTCGCTATTGTTCCACAAATTATATTAAAACCTTGACTACTTAAGTAGGTATCTGCGTCAACGGTGCCAGTTTCAACCTCGTTCGTCGCCGCATTGTAATAGCTATAATTAACACTAGTTATTGGTATATTTTCACCAGTTACTTTTGGGGATGTTACATATACTTGCTTATAGTTAGATTCCCCAGTAATTTCTGCGGGGTCTGGCTCGCCGTTAGAGCTTTGCGGATTAGGGGTTATTGTTGGTGGTGTAGTATCGCCTGCACTCTGTGGAGAAGTTATATGATAATGTAGTTTATCTTGATAATAATTAGAATCAAAATTACTTGCAGAGGATGTTATGCTTGAGGCAATCCATCCACCATCTACCTTAATGATAACATTTCCATGATAATATTTGATGCCACTTTTCTCTTCCTCAAAATCTTTATAAGGAACATCTATGTTTCCATTTCCAAAATTTATAGGGAGATCTCCTGTAACATGAAACATATATACTCCTTTCTTATCCCCAATACCAGTATTTAGACCTATTTTATCAAGTATAGTAATTTCGGAATTATTTGAAGCTAATGTAAATTTATACCTCTTTAGCCCACCATTATAATTCGCAGTATCTTCGGTAAGATTTATTATTACACCTTGAGGAAGCCCAGTTATAGATTCTACTTCAGGTTCTGGTTCTGGCTCAGGTTCTGGTTCTGGCTCTGGCTCAGGTTCCGGTTCAGGTTCTGGTTCGGGTTCGGGTTCGGGTTCAGGTTCTGGTTCGGGTTCTGGCTCAGGTTCTGGTTCGGGTTCTGGTTCAGGTTCTGGTTCTGGTTCGGGTTCTGGTTCTGGCTCTGGCTCAGGTTCTGGCTCAGGTTCCGGTTCAGGTTCTGGCTCGGGCTCAGGTTCGGGTTCCGGTTCTGGCTCTGCATAATCGGTCTTAATAACGAAACTTATAATTCTTTCTTCTTGTCCGGGACGGTCAGTGTTCGTAAAATACGGGTCTTTAATTTTGAATTGTACTGTGAAATTTTGATTTTGGTCTATTTCTTGTGGCCATCCATATAATTTTGTGCCATCCCATAGCATCCAAGGTATTGGATGTGTGGTATAATTATTGGGATTAGTAATCCACGTGTCTTCATCAGTTGCATGCCCATTAGGATCACTGTAATTATTACCATTCATCTCACTGTAATTATTACCACTCGTGTCAATGCCAATATTTTGAAAAGATTGTGGTGAATAAGTACCATCTCCATTATCTATTAATTTCTCAGAGCCTTCAAGATATCCTTCTATTGTATTATCTGCTATTCCTCTTACTACACCATTTTGTTGGCTTACAGGAGAATGAATTTCTATAAGTGGATTTGTAATAATATTTCCAAATGAATCACGAACAATCGGTGTATATTCAAAATATAATCCTGGTGTAATTTTATCTGTAGAAGGATATTGAGTCAAATTTAGGTCAAATTCGGGTTCGGGTTCTGGTTCAGGTTCAGGTTCTGGCTCTGGCTCTGGCTCTGGTTCAGGTTCGGGTTCTGGTTCTGGCTCTGGTTCAGGTTCGGGTTCTGGTTCTGGCTCTGGTTCCGGTTCATATTTACCACCAGCTCCAATTATATGTAGTACTCCTTTCCCAGTTGTTGGTTCTCCATTTAGACTACCACTTGTTTGTTCATCAGGATAGCTTGCAACAACAACTGAGCCATCTAAACTAATAGATATTGCGTCTATGGCGTCTATGAAACTGCCACTTCCTGGTTGAGTCGAATAATAAGTCGGTAAATAGAGTACATCTGAAACGTGTAATAAGAATTTACCGAAGTCTTGAAGTTTATAACTTTTAATTAATCCATATCGGTTATATTGATAATAATAAACAAAAACGTATTTTCCATCAGTAGTTAATTGAGTTGTTGTTCCTCCCATAGACTGATTTTCATTAGGTATTTCATGACTTTGATTCCAAACATCTCCGTTATATTGATATACTCTTACACTATAAGGTGGAAATCCACCAATATATTCTTGTGTTAATCCATGCGAAACTGTATAACCATCATCTTTACTAAATCCAATATTTTCGTAACCAAGTTTTTGATTATTCAAATGTCCTAATATGGTTTCTCCATATTGAATCCAAAAATTACCATTATGTTCATACGTATATATTGCCCCGACTTTATTGTCATTAATTGTATAGTGTGGTGCTCCAATAGCTATTCTATTTCCATCATTAGTAATAGAAACTGTATGTCCGAATAAAGTAGAATCAGCTTGATCTGTTTCACCATAAATTTCACCAAAGTCAACCCATTCACTATTCATATAACGAAATATAGAAACGATTCCGGAAGTATTCAATGTAGAATCATATCCTGAAGCATAACTTTGTCCGAAAATTACTGATTCACCAGTACCACTAATATCACATACGGGGTGCCTTGCGTCAATAATAGTAATAGTACCATTTGGCGTCCCATATTTTAGTTGAGTAGGAGTAGTTTCTGTTACAATAAGTGTAGTTGTTTTTGCAGTATTATCTATTGTTACATTTTCAGTTAATTCTGCAGATGGATCGGCTGTTGTATAAATTTTAAACGTACCAGCAGTTGTATTTGACCAATCAAAAATATACGTTTTACCTTTATGTAATTCAATTGATCCATCTCTGGCTGGTACTCCCCAATAATTGTTTAGGAAAGTTACTTGTATTGTTTCAGTAGTATTGACTTGGCCCTTTTCCGGAATTGTACGTCCAATTTGACTCCAAGTATTGGTATTTGTATCAAAATCAAAGATTCTTAATGTGCTTGGAACATTATTATTGGGTTCACTTCTACTTATAACAGCAATTCTATAACCATCATCGCTTAGTGCAAAATCATATCCAAATTCATATGTATTATTATCATTTGATATTGTATTTCCTAATTGATGGTAAGATGCCGGGCCTTTTTTATAAATCATTATAGCTCCCCCTTGATTTCCTGAATTACCCGTTGTGTTGTAATTCATATCAGAAACAGCGATTATAGAGCCATCAAGATTTGTTTTAGTTTTTTTAGCAAATTCACTACTGGTATTGCTATCGTTAGCCCTACCAATAATTAAAGTATTTTGCCAAAAAGATTCATCCTCTGGCTCAGGCTCTGGCTCTGGCTCTGGTTCAGGTTCTGGCTCCGGTTCTGGTTCTGGTTCTGGCTCTGGCTCTGGCTCTGGTTCAGGGGGAAGTTGAAAGCAAGCATCTGAAAACTTTAATCTTTTATATCCACCTAAATAACCAATTTGTGTATCTCCGGAACTATTTAAACAATGGTAACTAATTATTCCAAAATTATCTGCGGATGTGTTTATTAGTTTTTCATTTCCGTCTTCAATTGTGGACTCCGGTATTGTTATTATTATTTCGCCAGTATAATAAACAACGTCCATATTTTCTATTCTAAACTGTAATCCATTTGAATCGGTAGTATATTTATTTCCAGACACTTGAGTAATTTGAAAATAAGCTGGCTTATTTACAACAAAAGCAATTGGGGTAGTAGATGGTATATGTAAAGCATAAGTACCTACATTAACTCCTATATAATCGTATAAATTATATGATACTGAGTTAAATTCTAATTCTCCATTTAGATTTACATTATTATCACTCAACTGACTCAAACATTGTACAATAATTTCTTCATTTTCTGGTTCACCTGTAGCCCAATCATCAGTACGTATAAAAGAAACTACTCCAATAGGACTATTTTTGTCATAAACTATATGATCAACATCAACATTTTGCGTTTTTTCAATAGTTAATTCAATATTTTCTAATTCTTCTAGTTGTAAATTAATTGGAAAATTCTGTGTAATAGTAAGCTCTATACCTTCTCCTAATTTTATAGCATCACTTACATTTGTGCTAAAAACTATTCTTCTTTCACCCAAAACATTCCATAATATTTCTAAATCATTTGTACTAAGTCCTTCTGTATTTGCAATAAATCCAGTTTCTTGTCCATCAATAGTTTCACGATGACCTGTTATATTAGTAATACTGGATTGGAAATTTAGACCAGCCGGATATATAAAAGACACCTTTGATAAAAAAGCATATTCTGTGTTAAAGAGATGTTGAGGAGTCTTTAGTATAATGGTTGCTGGACTAGAAACATTTTCTTGAATCATTTCAAAATAAAAAGACTCAATTTCTGGTTCAGGTTCTGGTTCAGGTTCAGGTTCTGGTTCGGGTTCTGGTTGCGGTTCTGGCTCTGGTTCTGGTATAAGTCCTTTATTAAGCAAATCCTTCTTTAGATTCCAACCTTTTGCCTTATCAAGTGTATAAACAGAGTTTCTCGCATGTCTTGTTCGTCTGTCGCCTTCACGAGC
>CEPB01003525.1_pt1 | contig 10847 bp, 4 predicted proteins | sample 530611 | NCBI WGS metagenome assembly CEPB01 (sample SAMEA2620672, study PRJEB7988) | marine metagenome | isolation source: saline water (ENVO:00002010), including
ACGCACAGCACGACGTTGTGCGATATGTTAGTTCGTGGGTGGACAATTAACAGCAAGGCTAAAATCAAGAATTACAATCTGACGTCGTCTGACAGTGTGGTGTTACAGTGTGAATCGAGTACTGCTGGCGGTAGTACATTGCCTTACACCGTTACTATTTCAGACAACAAAACATACATTGATTCAACTGGCCAAACGCAAATCAAGGTACCGTTTGTGTGCTTACCTATGCAGCATACAGATAATTATAAGGAATTGCGAAACAGTGTCATTATAATGCAACGTCTGTCGGTTGGTGGTGGTGGTGGTGTTTTTGCGCCCAGTGCACCAACACCATCGACACCAGCGCCTGCACCGGTGCCAGCACCTACGTTTACAGCACAAGATCTTGATCTTCGATTTCAAGCAATGTTGAAAGCAATACTGCAAATTGAGCAAAAAAGAAATCAGTTGCATAATGAACAATCACAAATATATAATTCTGCATTGCAAAACGCAGCCGAAAACCTAAATGACGCAGCTAACGATATTATGAATACAGCTAAACTATTGGGTCATGTAACCGATGCGTTCCAAACAGCACAAAAAAGTGCCGGCGTATCTTCTACTGATATTTTAACGGTAGACCCTGCACCGGCGGCGGGCGACTCACCGGAGGCCAACGCAAATCCAAGCGCAGCTTCCATTGCTTCTCCTCCGCCGGTGGCCCCTGCACCGGAGGCGAGCGACTCGCCCAAGGCCGACGGCACCGAGCTCAGCGCAAGATCCATTGAAATTGCAACAATTTTGCACGAATTACAAAATTCCGAAGAAGCATTCCAAATTGATTTTGTTAATAATATTGAAAACGTGCCTGAAAATCTTGAAAAGTTGTGTAAAATAATTTATTATGCAAACTTGTCACATATAAAAAAAATAAAATATATGATCAGTTTAGTTCGAATTCAAACAGAAGACGCAAAAACATCTTCAAAATTTTTTGCGCAAATGGAAGCATACACACAGTATTTAGCTTCATCACAATGGCTTCTCACCAAAATTGATTTTGAAGACTACAATGCTTTGTCTGTGTGTATTTTACTTGTAGCAAGACAAACGTTTAGCGAACAGATGAGTACGCAACAACAATATGTGTATGATTCTCTTATCAAAAAAGACGTAAATCGCATATATGTAGTTGATGCTGATATGTCAATTTTCGACCTTGTCACACGAAAATTAAAAAGTTTAGCAAAAGGTGACAACGATACAAATGATGCGACTGTGAAATGTCCACAGGTTTATTTGTGGCATGTAAAAAAAGCTAAATCATCACAAAGTACATTTTTTAGTGCAAACGTAGAAGAAAATAATGCCTTAATTTTGCAAGCAATAGACGAAAACCACATTGATCATGTAGGCAATCACGAATATATACAAAGTCTTCTTGAAAACAATCCGGCATCTTCCGACGCTATGCATATACAACAACATGTCACAACATTCGATGACATTTTTGTAGACACTATCAGCAAAACACCTTTTGCAGGTACTGACAAGGACGATACGGACAGCAACCTTGTCACTATCGGCAAAACACTTTTCGGACATGATGACGAGGACTATATGTACAAAGATATCGTCAGCATCATGAACACACTTTTTGCACCAACGCAGGTCGAGGACGAAGGCAAATCAGAAGCAGACCATTCTGATGCTAGCGTGTATTACTCCTTAGAATCTGGCGACGATGCACAACTCAAAACGATTTCGACTATAATTCCCCCTAACAACATGTTTCTTTTTACCTTAGAAACACAAACTCCTTATCTACCCATGTTAAAAACATGCACAAGATACGAGCAATTTCTTATTTTTAACAAATTGAGAGAGTTTTTTGTACTTAGAAGACTAGGTATTGCTCAAAATAATAGCGCTTATAACAAATGTGTAGAATATGCAATGTGGTTTCTTGCTACTTTTTCAATTTTAAACACTTCAAAGAACTTTAAACAGTTTATACAGTTTTACACAGACGAGTTCCAAAAGCTCAAACTTCAACGGCACAATTATACAATTGAACAACTGGATGTCATTGACCAAAATTACGAGGCATGTGTTGGAACAATAGTTGATGATTATTTAGAAGAAGAAGATCAAAAAGATGCTTTGAACGACCATGCAATAACAAATCAAGAAATGGCTGCGCACAGCCTTGAAAAAGCTTTTGGAAAAATTGACACAAATAGATGGGATATGTTACAAAGATTACGATCAATATTTGACTTTTCTGATTTTACCGCGTTGGATTCATTAAAAGATACACAAAAAGCACAAATTTTAAAATATGATTCGGTATTACAATTTTCAGATGTGGATGATGAAATAAACACAGTTGGATTAAATTTATGCTTTTTGTTTGCAAATGAAGCACAAAGCACGTTAGAAAAATATACAGATGTATTGTACGCTGTCGACGCTGTCGAAGCTGTAAAAAATATGGCGGGCACTGCTGAACAAGACGCTTTAAAGGTACCTATATGGTACGATTATGCACGCTTTAACTACATTTACAAATTTGACATATAAATTTTTCAATAAACTTAAACGCACACGTCATTTTCTACGACCCCCATCCCTATTTACCGCACTAACGCCACGCACATCGACACGGCCGCGCAATGGCAAAATCCGACATCCAGCCCTTGCTGTTTGGCCTAGGCATTGTCATATGCGTCCTGATGTGGCTGTGCACGGGACACGTTGCGCTGCACCAGTTCACCAAGCAAGTCACGTGCAACGGCAACGGCAACATTGGCTTTATTTTGTCGTCCTGTGAGTGCACGCCGCCATATGCTGGTCGCCGTTGCACCACGTGCACGTGTCAGAACGGCGGAACGTGCACCAAAATCAACGGCGTGCCACAGTGCGCGTGCCCGGACATGCTGTGCGGCAAGACGTGCGAAACATGTCACGGCACGACTGACAACACCACGGGCCGGTGCCTGCTACCGTGCCAACCTCCGTATTACCTCAGCGCCAGCGGCGGCTGCTGTCGGCACTGCAACGACACCACCACGTGCAACGGTGCCGGCACGTGCCAGGCATCCGGTCGCTGCAAGTGCGACGACACCGTTTTTACGCCGCCCGATACGCTGCGCACCAACGACCAACTGCAGTGCAGGCAATCGTGTGGCTGCAAGAACGGTGGCGTGTGCCGCAGCGCCACGACCGGCGGCTGCAAATGCGTTGACCGCGGTTTTGGCGGTGAGCGCTGCGAAGTCGAGTGCCCTGGCCGATGCAGCGGCCGAGGAAACTGCATGCTGGATTTCAGAACGCGTCAGTTTTTTTGCCAGTGCGATCGCGGCTACGTCGGTGCGTCGTGCCAGTACAAATGTCCCGAAGAAAACGGAGCCATCTGTGGTGGTAGCCGTGGCGTGTGCCAGCCGCCGCACGACGACACCGAAGGCGAAGCACAGTGCTTGTGTCAAATCACCGGCACAGACACCAAGCAGCTGTTTTCTGGCGTGTGCAACGAGTTGTGTTTGCACAACGGTGTGTACAACACCACATCAAGAACCTGTGATTGCGTTACAGGTTTTGCCGGACCGCAGTGCGAGAAGTGCAATGCTGGGTACAGCGGACCGCTGTGCAACTTGCATTGCAAGGCCGACATGTGCAGCAGCCGCGGCACGTGCATCAACGGCGCAAATCCACCGGCTTGTCGGTGCCAAGGCACGGGTAACGGCCGCTTTAACGGAACGCTTGAGTCGCGCGTTGTTGGCACAAACAAGCAGGCCAAGCGCGCGCGCGGCAACGACATCCAGATACAAGTAAGCAAAGCTCTTAGAATTGCAAACCAAGACGCCAGCACTTTAAGCGCCGAGATTCGCATCAGCGCCAACAACATCACGATTGCTCATCTGCCGTGCTTGAGCAACTCGGTTGATGGTTTTTGTAAAGTTTCGAACGTTGGCAACTTGCCTCTCGGTCCAGTCGTGCGCGAATCCGACGTGCCCTTGGCTTTTTTTGATCCAACATCAAAAGTCGGCAAGCAATGCAACGCCAGCACGGCGCTGGGCGCTCGCCTGAGCTGCCTTGCTCGTTCGGTGTGTGTTGCGTACAATGCCGAAGCCAACGTCATGTTCGATTGCTACGGACCCAAATGCAAGGGTGACACACTTCCGGCTGACGAGTGCCACGCGGACAAACAAGGTTCAATCAACCCGGCCCTTGATGACTATTTGTCGTTTGACATCCAAGACCACAAGCCCATCAACATCGAGCCCTTGGTTGCTATTACACCAACTCCGGCGCCAACACCTTTTGCAACGGCGTCGCCAACGCCGGCAAACGCCGCACAATACATCACAACCGGATTTACGAACTTGGACGAAAGCGAGGCGCGCATTGTTTGCCCCAGAACGTGTTTGTCTACACCCAACGGTACGTCGTGGACAGGTCAGTTTCGCATGCCGCAAGCAACTGCACAGGAACCACAACCAATGATGCAGTGCGAATGTCTTGTCACCGTACCGACTGTAGCGCCAACTCCGGTGCCATCTTCACCACCGACGCCAAAACCAACGCCGTCGCCAACGCCGTCATTTGTGTTGCGCCGGTTACTTGGCTTACCTCTTGTGAACAAGGGCCACAATGTTGTTGGCTCAAGCGTGCCAGATTTTTCACAACTTGTGGCTTTGTTGAATGCGTTGCAAATTGGCGACACTTCAGTGCGGCAACCTCCGGCAATGTACGTCATGTGTCGTCGACGCACCTTCGCCACCAGCATCACTTTGCAGCAACTTTTGGCTACCCAAGCGTTCACGGTGCAATCTTTGAACGTTGCAGGGCTGATAACTGCTTTGCAACAACTTCTGGGTACAGACTGCCCCGATCTTGTTATATCACAAAACAATAACCGTCTCGTGCTAAGCAGTGTCAAAATGTCGGCTTCGATACCGCAAAAAAACAGCACTAATTTTAGATTGTTAGTTCAAACCGGTGAAAGCGTGCCGGCAATGCCGCAAATTGCCCTGTTTTCAGTGGACACGGTTATACGTGCGGAACAGGGCTGCAATCGTTGCTTGGACGGATACTATCCGGAACCCGGCGTTTCCGACACGATACCGGCGTGCTCGCGGCCGTGCTTGGCGAACACCACGTGCCACGGCAACGGTGTTTGCAATGAGCTTGGTGAGTGCGTGTGCGACACGTCTTTTGGTCAGGTGTGGGCACCCGGTACGGATTGTGCAACCTGTGCCGTTCACTTCTATCCGCGCCCAATGCGTTACGACCACATTGCGCAACGCGCCAACGACGTACGGTGGTGTACTTCTTGGTGCAACGCCAACATGGACATTAAAACAATACGCGACAACGTGCTTGCGCAGTTTGTTCCGGCCGGCTTTGAAGCCGCCGTAATTGGCTGCAGCGGTCACGGTCAATGCGCAAATGGTCTAAATTTGACGCTGGGTTCATCTGATCCTCCCGTGCGTTGTGTGTGTGATGTTGCTGGTAGCGGTGAGGACAAACAACACGGCTTTCGCGGTGAATTTTGCGATCAGAGTTGTTTGACCGACGACGCGACGGGTCAAATATGCTCGGGCCACGGCACGTGTCGCACCGGCATACGTTGTGAATGCGACGATGGATTTTTTGGCCCATCGTGCGAGTTTACGTGCACAAACAAGGTGTATTACCGTCACACCAACACCAACAAAACAATAGAAAGTCCGTGTAACGCGGAAAACACGGCCTCGGGTGGCACGTGTGAAGCTTCGAACCGATACGTGTACCCCGTAACTGGTGCCCAAATAGTAAATCAGGCGTGCTGGCTTGGTGGCAAGCCCGATGCCAGCGACGGCGACGAACCAAACGGTGCCGCGGCCGCGGAATGTTGTGGTTTGCCAGAAGACACAAACCGCACCGATGTGTATCTCAGACTTTGCAACGACACAGCTCGCTTGCAATCAGGAGTGTTTTGCAACGCCACGTCAAATGCAGAACCCGGGATGTGCTTGCGTGCGCAGTGCGAGTGTCACGGATCTTTGGCAGGAAAGTCGTGCGACTTGTCTGGTTGCAAATTTGCATCAACCGGAACACAAGGCTTTAGCGCGTGCGGTTCTGCAATCGAAGCCGGTGAATGCCAGCACGGCGAGTGCGTGCTTGCCGTTCCTGCAGAAACCGCAAAAGGACAGACACCAGCGCACCCATACGAGTATGATCCAACGGCTGGTCAGCCGCTGCCCACAAGTCCGGGTATATGTTCTTGTCACCGTCAACCATTAACATCACCAAAGTGCGCTGCCTTGCTTGGCGCCAAGGATCCCAGGTACAACGCTGAGTGTTGCCCCGGTGCTGTTAACGCAAACGACATTTCAGATGCCGACGTTGGACTTGAAGTGTTTCATGGCGATGCTTGTTCGGTGGACTGTGCTTGCTCGCGTCGTGCTACGGGCACATGCAGCGTGCAATCCGATAGCACAATACCTTGCGAATGTCGTGTGACTTCCTCCGGTGAGCAATTGTTTTGCGGCAACGAATGCTCGCGCACGTGTCCTGGGATCACGCTAAGCGTACTACAACTGGAACCCTTTTGTCCTGCAAGTGCGGCGCCGTTCAATTCAGCCAAGCAAGTTGACGGGTGTTACGATGTTAGCCAAATGCAAGCATTTGGAGCAGCGTGCAACGGCCACGGCACATGCGTGCAAAGCGGCTGCAACTGTGAGTGTTTGGGCTTTACAACGTCAACGGTTTACGGTGCCGTGTACGACAGCATGCAACTTTTCAATGGTGCTGCTTGTGAAATAATGTGTCCTGGCGTGACAAGCGATTTGATTGATCTGGCGCGCCGCATACAGAACCGGGGATCTGTGACTGAATCCAGCATTCAGCGCAGTGTGGATCTCCAAACTTTTGCAACACAGTACCAACAAACTGTGTGCTCTGGACACGGATTTTGTGGCGCGTCAGCCGACGGAGTTGGCACCGGATGCACGTGCGTTGGTGGTTACACGGGCGTTGCGTGTGAAAATTTAGGGTGCAAGTCTAGCAACGCAATTGTTTTGTCACCGGAGGCTGAAACTGAGATTGACGATTTTGGATTTGAAATTTGCGGCCGAGGCACGTGTGATGCTGATAAGTGCAAATGCACAAACGATATTAGTTTTGAATCGAGCAATGAACTTACTTTGTGGCGTGCAATGCATGATGCAAACGTATCAGCGCCATACACAAAATTCGAACGCTTGCTTGATGTTCCGTGTTTAAAGTGCAAACCTACACACTTTTCGCTGCATTTTGGCGTGCTGGAGATGCACGTTCACGCGCATTTGCCTACACAAGTCAAGTTGCTACTCGGAAGTTCCACGTGCGATACCAGTATGGCAGATGCATCTGAATGTTGTGACAAATCATCTCACGTTTTGCAGGATTTTGAAGCAATCGTTGCTGGCAAGGTCCACAGTGGTTGTCAGCAGTGCCAGCATCCGCAAGTACAAACGGGTGGCGCATGTCAAACATGCAATTTTGGTCTGGCATTTGACAAAGATTGTGCTTTGCGGTGTCAGCGCTGTGCGCAGCCGAACAGTGTGCTGTCAATCAACCCGTTTGATAACGCTAACTTCATACTTGCTGTTCAGCAAAACAAAGCCAACGTCGCGTGCACGCAGTGCGTGGGCGGTGGAGACAACAGTTTAGATGCATCAATCATGCCCAAATCTGAGAAAAGTGCGACGCCGGGTCGTATTGTATGTTCTGGTCACGGACGCTGCTTGGGTGCCAAAGAAACGTGGAGCGGCAACAATGTTGCTGTGAACGTTGAGTCAGTGGATATTGCCAACATTGCATCGACTACTTTGTGCAGCTGCGACACCGGTTTTGCCGGTGCCTTGTGTGGCATTGTCACGGACGTTGAACGATGCAAAGATGGCAGTGACGCCGAGGCCACGCTGTTGAATGGTTTGTGCGTGTGCAGCGATTATCAAATTTATGGTGGGCCATGGTGCGAAAAGCTTACGCAGAACGCCGCACTATTGGGTTTGAACATTCAGCCGCAGCGCAACGACGACAACGTCGTAGTGCGAGTTCCACCCACGGTTGTAGCGGTTGATGGAAATCTGGTTGAATGCAACAACCGCGGCGTGCGTCGCAAAAATAACGGTGCGCACAAGTGCACGCACGGCATTGAACAATTGTTTTACTGCAAAGCTGCACCGGGTGAAACTATACCCGAAGCACCGTGCGTGTGCAACAATGATAGATTTGATCCGCAACTCAATTGCCTTGACTTTACAGCAGCAGCAAAAACAGCTGTTGAAAGCAATGCACGGGACGTGTTTGGCCCTTGATTACATGATCACATTGCAACTGTATAAAAGCACCTCTTTTGCAAATTTGTGAGTTCACAAACTTGGTTGTGTGCAATGTCCTTTCATAGCAATCAAAACAATGAATGCAACGATATGCAGTTAAACAACTTAAGCTGTTGGAGCGACGACGACGACGACGAAGAAAATCTTGACAACAGAAAATCGTGTCCGTTGTGTGCTTTTGCGGACGACGCGCAAAACGGTCCAATGTCGTGGATACGTTCAACGTACAATGCGCATGTATGCAGCATGGGTGCCAGCGAATTGTATTGCATGTTGGCACAGGGATACAACGAACTATTTTACGGACCTATGATGCAACGTGGCGTAGAGATGCCTAGCATCACTGCGCAAAACGTTGCGCATCATTTTCGTCGACACGAAACGTCATCAATCTTTACGCTTAAACAAGACATACGACGCATGGAGCAGATGCAACGCGTGCTGCAACCGCGTCGTATGACGGATGATGGCACACGCTACATCGATCGGGAGCAAATGCGAGCGTGGTTGGACCTGTGCAAGGCAAAGCAGGATGCCATCAAGCTCATGGAACTCGAAATGCGACACCACACGAGCACTCAAAAGCAAACCATTGAAGCACCTAATTTAGAAGCGGCTGCCAACGCCATGCTGTCCCAAAATTTGTGCTAGATCAACGTGGTTTGGCAATAGTGCACCTATTTAACGCGCGCAGGCACACACAAGTGCAATACTGTCTACAATGGCTAAGTCAACATCCGAAACACCAGCACAGGCGCATCGCCGTGAACGCAAGCGCCACATTCGTCGCGTGCGCGACAATCACAAGATTAACAAGTTTAGATCACGTGCTACCATTGGTAAAATATTTCCCCAGGCATCTTTTAATCGCGTTGTGCGCGAAATTTTGCAAGAGATACAGCACACACACGGCAACGCCCATCCGTACTTGTTAAGCTATCGTGCCGGCACTGCTTTACAAACCGCCGCCGAAAGCTATCTTGACAGTGTTTTTGACGATTGCAGTGCCATTCTTGCGCACACCAACACCGAAACACTTGGCTGCGGCGTTTTAAACCTTGTTCAACGTTTGCGTGGCGACGTGCATAAAAGTAGTGCACCAAGCCTTTCAAATTCTGACGGTTACGTGGTAATCGAAAATGCTGCAGCTGTGCCGGCGGCGGCCTCGTCGTGATAAACAGGTTGCATCACACGCACACCGTGTCGCTTGAGACTAGTACAATGTCGCCGCTCAATCCTACGTCTTCGCACAAATACCGCAGCAACACGTCAATGCACCACTGCCCACACAACGTCGCATCCTTTTCTTGTTCTTCGCCGCCACCCATGACCCTGAATTCAAGATATATATTGCGACCGTGCTTGCGCGCTAATGCCTGTAATGCACCAATATCGTGTTTGGCTTGGCGTGCGTCTTTCAACCATGAATTAAAATGCCACATTACATCACACTTGTCTGATTTGTTGCCACACTTGCCGGTCTGAATTGCTCTATGCATGTACGCATTTACACCGCTCATGTCCAACGCCACACCGTGCTTGTTTTGCAACAAACGCATGCGTTCAAAATTTTGCAGCATGTCGTCAATGCCGTGAGCACACACCATATAGTTTAAAATGTGCGGCGTGCATTTCCCGGTTCTTGTCGTATCCATGGCGGCCATGCCTCGCACGTGCTCTTCAAAACCAAGCATGGGCCAGACTGTACTGAAGTCCATCATTGTTTCGAAAAATGACGCTATCATGTAATACAAACATCATAGTATCCATGTACCGTATCTTTTTTGTTCTGACAATTTTTACTATCAACACATATGACTCTAGGCACATAAGCAATCTAACACTAACAGAAACCGCGCTTTTGCTGCCGCTTCATGATGCCTGCAATCTCGTTCATGCGCGACACCGTTGCTCCGTTACCACCGCTCATGCCGGCAAACTGCTGGTACGCTGACGTGACGTCATTACAATCGATACCCAGGTGCTCGTAACGACTGCGTGGTTTGCTTGAAGCTTTTGGCAACAAGCTGCTGTGCGATGTGCTGGTGCGCTGCCGCTTGGACGCTCGTACGTCAATTGTCGTTGCATCGTGCGTGCTTGCTGCGTGCGATGAATTGACGCCTGTGGCCTGTTGTACCGCGGCGTGGTATTGCGATCGCAGCTGCATTTGCTCGGCCTGCAGCTTCTCCTGCTTCAACTCGGCTTCAAGCTTTGCGGCTCGGGAGGAGCACAGATGCGCAACTTGCAGCACCGTTTCTACTTCGCGTGGGTGCGACTCCATCAGGCTTTTGATTGCTCGTTCCTGGTCAGCACAGCTTTGTGGCGACGCGTTTTGGCCATTACCTGCTTGAAATTGTGCCACGTGTTCTAGCACAGACTTTGCCAAGTTTTCCGCGTTCAATTTTCTTTCGGCGTTTTCCTTTTCCTGCTGCTGCTTTTCGGCTTCAATGCGCTTGTTTCGTTCCTGCTCAAGTTCGGCGACTCGTGCCTCAG
>CEPB01118367.1_pt1 | contig 10809 bp, 8 predicted proteins | sample 530611 | NCBI WGS metagenome assembly CEPB01 (sample SAMEA2620672, study PRJEB7988) | marine metagenome | isolation source: saline water (ENVO:00002010), including
GCCTATTACGGCTGTATGGATAGTTTTTCTAGAAATCAAAAACAGCCCGTAGACAGGCAAACGAAAAGCCAGGCACCAGGCCCATTGCGCTTCGTCCAACCCTGTGAAACCGTGGAAGCCTTGAAGCGCTCCAGCGAACAGCCTCGCCATGAAACTGGTTTGTTCCCAGTCGGAACTCAACGCGGCGCTCCAATTGGTCAGTCGTGCCGTTGCATCGCGCCCGACCCATCCAGTCCTGGCGAATGTGCTCCTAACCGCTGATGCCGGCACTGACAGGCTCAGCCTGACGGGATTTGATCTCAACCTCGGCATCCAGACGTCGTTGACCGCGTCTGTGGAAACCAGCGGTGCTGTCACGCTTCCAGCTCGACTGTTCGTTGAGATTGTCTCCCGTCTATCGAGTGATTCCCCGATCACACTCTCCACGGATGAGTCGGGTGAGCAGGTGGAACTCACCAGCCTCAGCGGCAGCTACCAGATGCGTGGCATGCCGGCCGACGATTTCCCCGATCTGCCTTTGGTCGAAAACGGCACGGCTCTCAAACTGGACCCTGCTGCATTGGTGAAAGCGCTTCGCAGCACCCTGTTTGCCAGTAGTTCTGATGAGGCCAAGCAGCTCTTGACCGGTGTGCATCTGCGTTTCGATCGCACCAGCCTCGAGGCGGCCTCCACTGATGGTCACCGGCTGGCCGTGCTCAGCGTGAATGAGGCTCTTCAGGCTCCGCTGGAAGTGGCCGATCCAGGCGCGTCTGATGACGCTGCTTTGGCCGTCACCCTGCCAGCCCGCTCCTTGCGTGAAGTGGAGCGGCTCATGGCCGGTTGGAAAGGCACCGATGCGGTGAGTCTTTTCTGTGAACGCGGACAGGTTGTGGTGCTGGCGGCCGATCAGATGGTGACCAGCCGAACCTTGGAAGGTACGTATCCCAATTACCGCCAGCTCATCCCCGAGTCGTTCACCCGGACCCTTCAGCTCGATCGCCGCGCGTTTGTGGCGTCGCTGGAACGCATTGCTGTCTTGGCAGATCAGCACAACAACGTGGTGCGCATCAGTAGTGATCCATCCAAAGGTCTTGTGCAGATCAGTGCTGATGCTCAAGACGTTGGCAGTGGTTCTGAATCGCTGCCTGCTGACATCGAAGGTGAACCGATGCAGATCGCTTTCAACGTGCGCTACGTGCTGGATGGACTGAAGGCCATGGATGCCGACCGCATCCGCCTGCAGTGCAATGCACCCACGACACCGGCCATCCTCTCGCCTGCGGATGATGGTTCTGGATTGACCTACCTCGTGATGCCTGTTCAGATTCGGACCTGACCTTGGCGCTGCCTGATCCCCTGCTGCTCAGTGATCTGCTGCGCCACCGTGTGCGTTGTGATCAGGGGCTCGACCATGGCGTCGGGGTCATGGCCTGGATGCACCCACCTGTGCATCGATTGCTCGGCTGGGTCAGTCGTCCGTCGGCCCTCCGCAATGCGCGGGCTGTCTGGCGTCTCGATCAGTGTCGCGGCTTGGGTGATCAGCAGGTGTTCGTGAAGGGATCACCTGCTGAAACCGATCAGCTCACCTTGGAGCGGTTGCCGACGCTGCTGGATGCCGATCTTCTCGATGTGGAGGGTCAACGACTGGGCCAGGTGGCGGATTTGGCTTTTGTGCCCTCCACAGGAAAAATTCTCCATTATTTGGTCTCGCGTAGTGATCCTCGATTGCCCGGCAGCAGTCGTTGGCGGTTGACTCCTGATCGCATCATCGATCAGCAACCCGGATTGGTGTCCACAGGCATTCGCAATCTCGATGATCTTCCCCAGGCCCGGGCGAGTGTTCGTCAAGATCTGGTGCGGCGCTCTCGCCATTGGCGAGATCAGCTTCAGCACCTTGGTGATCGTGCTGGTGAACGATTGGAGGGTTGGCTGGAAGAACCACCCTGGGATGACGAGCCAGCACCCGCACAGGTGTCCCGCGACGAAGAGTCTGATCCCATGGGTGATCCAGATCTCCCAGATCCCTTGGAGGATTGGGACGATTCCGATTGGCCCCAACAGCAGGAACGAGTGGGGGATCGCCGAGGGGATCGCGACGAAGATCCCTGGGTCTGAGCTGAGCGGTGTGAAGCCGGCCGTCGGCAACACTGGGAAGAGATGACCTGTTGACTGTGACCCAGTCTTCTTCCGTGGCTGAGGCCTTCGATGTCGCCGCCGCCCTCCGTCAGGAAGGGCTCACGCAGCAGGATTACGCCGAAATTCAGCGACGCTTGGGACGCGATCCCAACCGTGCTGAATTGGGCATGTTCGGTGTGATGTGGTCTGAGCATTGCTGCTACCGCAATTCCAGGCCTCTCCTTAGTGGCTTTCCCACGGAAGGACCTCGCATCCTTGTCGGTCCTGGTGAGAATGCCGGTGTCGTTGATCTCGGTGGCGGCCATCGCCTGGCGTTCAAGATCGAGAGTCATAATCACCCTTCAGCGGTTGAACCCTTCCAGGGGGCTGCAACCGGAGTTGGCGGCATCCTGCGTGACATCTTCACGATGGGCGCTCGGCCGATTGCGCTGTTGAATGCGTTGCGCTTCGGTCCTCTGGAGGATCCAGCCAATGTGGGCTTGATGCAGGGGGTTGTGGCCGGGATCGCCCACTACGGCAATTGCGTCGGTGTTCCCACCGTGGGGGGGGAGGTGGCCTTTGATCCTTCTTACAACGGCAATCCACTGGTCAATGCCATGGCCCTGGGTCTGATGGAGACCGAGGACATCGTCAAATCTGGGGCCTCTGGCGTCGGCAATCCCGTTGTGTACGTCGGCAGCACGACAGGGCGCGATGGCATGGGGGGAGCCAGTTTTGCTAGCGCTGAGCTCAGTTCCGCCTCGCTTGACGATCGACCCGCTGTGCAGGTGGGTGATCCGTTTCTGGAAAAGGGATTGATCGAAGCTTGTTTGGAGGCGTTTCAGAGCGGTGACGTGGTGGCTGCTCAGGACATGGGTGCAGCTGGCCTCACCTGCAGCTGTTCCGAGATGGCGGCCAAAGGTGATGTGGGTGTGGAGCTCGATCTCGACAAGGTGCCGGCGCGCGAGGAGGGGATGACGGCTTACGAGTATTTGCTCTCTGAATCCCAGGAGCGGATGCTGTTCGTGGTCCGTGCTGGCCGCGAGGAGCCTTTGATGGAGCGCTTCCGTCGCTGGGGTCTTCAGGCTGCAGTTGTGGGCCGTGTCCTGGCGGAGCCTGTGGTTCGCGTGCTTCAGCACGGTGAGGTGGCGGCAGAGGTGCCATCGCGTGCTCTGGCAGAAGACACGCCGATCAATCATCACGACCTCTTGCAGGAGCCGCCCGCTGACATTCAAGAGCTCTGGCGCTGGTCTGAAGTGGATCTTCCCTGCCCTTCTCAGGGCCATGACTGGGGGCAAGAGTTGCTGCGTCTTTTGGATGACCCCACCATTGCGAGTAAGCGTTGGGTGCATCGTCAGTACGACCAGCAGGTGCTGGCGAACACCGTGGTGTCTTCAGGGGCTGCCGATGCTGCCGTGGTGCGGCTCCGCCCTCAGCAGGGCGAAGGCTCCCTTGAGGCGTCTCAACGCGGTGTGGCGGCGACGGTCGACTGTCCTAACCGCTGGGTCGCTCTCGATCCCGAACGAGGCGCGCAGGCAGCTGTGGCGGAAGCCGCGCGCAATCTCAGTTGCGTTGGTGCCGAACCGCTGGCGGTCACCGACAACCTCAACTTCCCTTCCCCTGAAACACCCAAGGGGTATTGGCAGCTGGCCAAAGCCTGTCGAGGCATTTCCGATGCCTGTCGAGCGTTGAACACCCCCGTTACCGGTGGCAATGTTTCTCTCTACAACGAGACCAAACAGGATGATGGCAGCTTGAAGCCCATTCATCCCACACCTGTGATCGGCATGGTTGGTGGCGTCGATGACATCAGCACCGTGACCGGGCTGGGTTGGCGCAAAGCCGGGGATCCTGTGTATCTCTTGGGTGTACCCACGGCCGATGGTGAGTCCAGCACCCTGGGTTTGGCCGGCAGCGCCTATCAACAGCTGGCTATCGGCCGCCTGGCTGGTCGTCCGCCTGAGACGGATTTCAATTTAGAAGCACGCGTAGGAGGGTTGGTGCGCGACGCCATCGCCCGAGGATTGCTTGCCTCGGCCCATGACTGCAGCGATGGCGGCTTGAGCGTCGCTTTGGCTGAATCCTCGATGGCTTCTGACTACGGGATCAGCGCTGATCTTGCTGCCGGCGGTGTTCGGATGGACCGGTTGTTGTTCGGCGAAGGCGGTTGCCGCGTCGTGGTGTCTGTGAAGTCGGAATGTGTCCAGGCCTGGGCGGCCTTGGTCGATGCAGTGGAGGAATTACCGATCACGCCGATTGGTGTGGTGATCGATCAACCCAGCTTGATCATCAAGGTCGATCAGACACCCTGCCTGGATCTGACCCTTCAGCAATGCCGTGATGCCCATGCCATGGCGCTCCCTCGTCGCATCGAAGCCGACGCCGAGGTTGCAAAATGATCATCACTCGTTTTGCTAATCTTCTTTGCCCAGTTTCCACCGTTTCAATCACTCCCGAGGAGTCAATCATTTCTTTTGGATTGAATTCTTCAGGGGTGTTGAGTCTGCTTCGTTCTTTTAGTTAGAGGTTGTCGTTATGTGTGGAATTATTGGAATGTTTTGCACTGATTCTGTGAATCAGCAGATCTACGATAACCTTCTACTGCTTCAACACCGTGGTCAGGATTCTGCGGGGATTGTCACGATGGACAATCACACCTTTCATGTTCATAAGCAACGCGGAAGAGTTCGAGAAGCATTCCGAACAAGAGATATGCGCAAGCTTCTCGGCAATGTCGGAATCGGCCATGTTCGTTATGCCACACGAGGGGCAGCAGCAGCAGAAGACGAGGTGCAGCCGTTCTATGTCAATGCTCCCTATGGAATCGCCTTTGTTCATAACGGCAATCTGACCAATACCTCCCAGCTTGAACAGGATTTGTTCAAGGTGGATCGTCGCCACACCAATTCTTCCAGCGACACCGAGATGCTGGTCAATGTGTTAGCGACAGAGATTCAGTCTTGCCTTACAGGTCCTGATGTTTCACCGGATCAGTTGTTTGATGCTGTGGCATCGCTGCATCAGAGAGTCAAGGGTTCTTATGCATCCATCGCTCTGATTGCAGGCCGCGGCATGCTCGCTTTCCGCGACCCTTATGGAATTCGTCCACTGATCCTGGGGCGACGCATTTCGGATCAGGGTCGTAATGAATGGATCGTTGCCAGTGAATCACTGGTGATTGAAAACAGTGGGTACGATATTGTTCGCGATGTGGAACCCGGTGAAGCGGTCTTCATTGACTTTGATGCCAACTTGCATCATCGCCAGTGCGCACCGTCGTCGCGTTTGGTTCCCTGTGCATTCGAATACGTCTATCTCGCCAGACCAGATTCGGTCATGAATGGAATCTCTGTTTATGAGACTCGATTGCGGATGGGAGATCTTCTGGCCAAGACTATTGCTCAAGAGTTGCCTGCCGGAGAGATCGATGTGGTGATGCCGATTCCTGACTCGGCGCGTCCCTCGGCTATGCAGGTGGCAAAGCAGCTTGGAATTGAATATCGCGAAGGCTTTTACAAAAATCGTTATGTCGGCAGAACCTTTATCATGCCTGGTCAGGCAGAACGTAAAAAATCAGTTCGCCAGAAACTTAATGCTCTGGGAACTGAATTTGCTGGAAAAAATGTTCTGATTGTGGACGATTCAATCGTGCGGGGTACCACGTCGAAGGAAATTGTTCAGATGGCTCGTGATGCAGGAGCAAATCAGGTCACTTTCACCTCCGCAGCGCCGCCAGTTCGTTTCCCGAACGTCTATGGCATCAACATGCCCTCTCGAGCAGAATTGCTGGCACATGGTCGATCAACAGACGAAATAGCGGATGTTCTTTTGGCTGACCATGTTGTTTATCAAAGTGTTGATAATCTCAAGCAGAGTATTGTTCAAGGGACAAGTCTTGATCAACTTGAAATGTCTTGTTTTGATGGAGAGTATGTGACCGGTGATATTGATGAAAAATATTTGACGTGGTTGGAAGGGAATACCCGTTCCTGATTAATTTACAGCTTAGAATTAAAGAAATAAACGGTTACTCAACTGATGAGTGGCACTAAACGAATCAATTGTTCGTTTGTTTTCAGAGACAGATCGGTCGGTTGATCGGTGTCAGCACTGATGCAGTCCTTCAGGATCCGACCATGACGACTCTGGCTGGTGATCACGCCGACGAGATCACTTGTCGCACACACCGTCACAACAGGATCTAACTTTTTCCCCGTTTTGCTCAGTTGCAGTGCAACGTCCCCAAGATCTCCCCGCTGGCAGCGTCGCAGCGACGCCAACGACAGACGTGTGAGCCAACCGTTGCCTGTCCCCACCAGGATTTCACTGCTCGTCGCGTTGCCGATGGGATCTGCAGGATGGCTCACCGCTCCCACCAGTGTTTCTCCAGGTAATGTGCGCATTGCCATCGGACCCTGCGCCAGTTTCCCCATCACTGGCAGGCATTGCTCTTCCACCGATAGGCACAGGACCCGACCGATATCGCTGATCAGCGTGACGGTTCCGCCGTCATCGCACATCACGGCAGACAGCAGTGAGACGCCGTCCTTGAGTTTGACGATGGTCGCCGCACGACCCGATAACTCCTGCATATCGTCCAGTGGCAGTCGCTTGAAACGGCCATCGGTGCTCAGCAGGCCGAGGGACAGTCGCTGATTGGCCTCAATATCGTCGGCTGGTGGAAGTTGGAGAAGACTGATCACCTTGTCGCCTTCCAAGGCAGTGGGTAGGAATCGCTCTAGGACACCGGGCTGTTGGCCGGCGAATTCCCAGCGCACCAATGCCACTCGACCTGTTGCAGTGAGTGCCAACAAACGAGGTGCTGGATGGATTGGCAGAATCAGCTGTGCTGGCGAGGGTTCATCACCCAGATCCGCTGCTTCGTTGAGATGCAGACGGCCGAGAAGTTGTGGGCTCACCACCTTCACTTGACCATCGTTCTGAATTAACAGTTTTGATTCCGATGGAAGGGCATCGAGGGCTTGCTGACGCTGCAGTTCTGCATTGGGACGCTGGTTGGCGGCCCGTTCAGCCAACAGATGATCGCCGCCTTCTACCAGTCGTGTGCGTCGCGGAGTGGCAAAACGTTTTTTGAGTTGGCGCAGTTCCTGGACGAGGGCATCCAGCAGTTGATCGCGGTTGTCCAGCAGCACTTTCAAGCGCTGCCGCTCGGTCCGCAGATCCTCGGCCTCCTGGCGCAGACTTTCCTGTTCCAGGCCTGTGAGACGGCGCAGAGGCATGGACAGAACGGCATCAGCTTGCCGTTCACTGAGATCCAGCTGCACCATCAGGCTCGCCCGAGCGCTGGATGCGTCGCGAGCTTCCTGGATCATCGCGATCACTTTCTGTAGCGATGCCAGTGCTGTCGTTAACCCTTCCACCACTTCCAGTCGTTCTTCTGTCTTGCGCAGGGCGTGACTGGTCCGCCGGATCAACGTCAATTCCCGGTAGTCCAGGAAGGTCTGCAGCATGCGCCGCAAGGACAGTTGCTTCGGCTGTCCGTCCACAAGGGCCAGGAGGATGGCGCCGAAATTGCTCTGCAGTGAGGTGCGTCGCTGTAGATCTTTCAGCACCGTGTCTGGATCGGCGTCACGCCGCAGTTCCACTACGACACGCATGCCCTCACGGTCGCTTTCATCGCGAATGTCAGCGATCCCGCCGATCTTGCCGTCGTTGACCTGTTCCGCCAGCTTTTCGATCCAGCCGGCCTTGCTGAGTTGGTAGGGCAGTTCCGTGACGATGACCGCTTTGCGTTTGTGTCGTCCCTTGCCCGGCTGCACCTCTTCGATGTGTGCCACACCCCGCATTGGGATGCTGCCACGTCCCTTCAGATAAGTGTCACGCACGCCACTGCCCAGTAGCACTTCCCCACCCGTGGGGAAGTCGGGTCCGGGGATCAGGCTCAGCAGCTTGTCATCGGTGAGGTCTGGCTTGCGGACTAGGGCGATCAGGCCATCCACAACCTCGCCAAGGTTATGGGGAGGAATGCTGGTGGCCATGCCAACGGCGATCCCCGCGCATCCGTTCAGGAGCAAAAACGGAAGCTGAGCCGGCAGGACGGTGGGTTCCTGTTGCGAACCGTCGAAGTTGGGTGCGAAATCAACGGTGTCGTTGCCGATTTCATCCAGCAGACCTTCGTTGGCGATCGGCGCCAGTCGCGTTTCTGTGTAGCGCATCGCCGCTGGCGGATCGTCGTCCACGGAGCCAAAGTTGCCGTGACCATCCAGCAGTGGATGCCGACTAGAGAAGGTTTGCACTAGCCGCACCAGGGCGTCGTACACGGCTTGATCACCATGGGGGTGGTATTTGCCAAGCACATCGCCGACGACACGGGCGCATTTGCGGTAAGGCCGATCTGGGGTCAATCCCAGTTCATGCATCGCGTAAAGGATGCGCCGCTGAACCGGTTTGAGCCCATCACGGACATCCGGTAAGGCTCGACCCACGATCACGCTCATCGCGTACTCGAGGTAGGAGCGCTGCATCTCCTGATGCAGGGCGATCGGTTGAACGCGCTCCTCGGCCATCCGCTCCGGAATCAAGAAGGCAGAAGGCGCTCAGCCTACAGATCTTCTTCCTGAATCACTCAGCTGATTTGGGATCGGCATTGGCTTCAGCCCGTTCAACGGCTCCTTTCAACCTGGGTTCTGACAGCAGAACACCTGTGGCTTGGCGCAGTTTTTGACCCCAGAGCTGGTTTTCCTGATGCCCTGGCAGCACGTAATTGGGGTCGTCGGCCAGCGCTTGGCGGGCCAAGTCGATGGATTCCTCATCGCCGCTGGATTGGTTGTTCAATGCCGCAGCCAGGGCAAGCATCGGCTCGGCATTGCGCTTGATTTCCAGCACAGATCTCCAGCGTCGGATCGCTTCCGCTGTGTTCCCCATCTCGAACAACACCAGCGCTTGATTGTTTAGCGCTTCCCAGAAGCTGGGTTTGATGGTTGTGGCTTGTTCAAAGGCTCGGAGGGCTTGACGCAGCTCTGACTGCATGATTCGGGCGTTGCCGAGATCGAAGTAGGCGCCTGCATTCTTCGGGTCAAGACGCAAACCCTGATCCAACAACGGCACGGCATCATCCGGGCGTTGATCGCGTAAGGCTAGGGAAGCCTCGGCAAACCAGAGTCCTGCGTTCTGTGGATCCAGCGACTTGGCCTTAGCCAGCGATGCTGCTGCTGCCTTGAGCTGATCGCTGCGAAGTTGCGCTTCCGCCAAAACGGACCAAAGCCGTTCGTCGTTGGGCTGGAGCCGAACGGCCAGTGCTGCCAGACGTGCTGCTTCCTGCGGTTGACCGAGACGCAGCAATTGAGCTGCGGTGCGGCCGATGCCGATGCCTGCATTCTCCAATTCCTCGGAGCTGGGTGTGTACACGTAGGGGACCAAGGCCCGGGCAGGGAATGAACTCAGGGAGCCCATGAAACCGATCAGCAGCGTGATGGCCAGGGTTTGACGCCAAGGCCGCCCCGAACGAGCCAAAACTCCCATGGCTGTTACACAGATCAACCAACACTAGGCGGGGTATCTGGTTTCGCTGCTGCCGCATTGCGTCGCCACATCCAGGGTTTGATGCGACGCAGTGCAGAACCCCGCAGACGTTCATCCCAATCCTCATCTGTCCATGCCTGGATCGCTTCAGCACGAAGATCCAGCAGCCAGGGTCGTGGTTGCACATCTGGATCATTGCTGGAGGGGATTCCGGTTTGATTAAACGGGCAGACGTCCTGGCAGATGTCGCACCCGGCCACCCATGGCCCCAGGGCTGTCGCCATGGCTTCGGGCAGTTCCGGCTCACGGTTTTCGATGGTGTGAAAAGCAATGCAGCGCCGTGCATCCACCACAAAAGGTTCGGTGATGGCCTCGGTTGGGCATGCATCGATGCATGCCCGGCAGCGACCACAGCGTGCTGTCGCAGGTTGATCGGCCTCCAGCCGTTCTGTGGTGATCAGATGACCGATCACCATCCATGACCCACGCTCGGCATGGATCAGGTTGCTGTGCTTCCCGATCCATCCCAGACCTGCTTCCTCTGCCCAGGCCTTGTCGAGGAGCGGTTCAGCATCCACGCAGACACGCCAGTGGCAATGCGGACGTTGCGTTTGCAACCAGCGCCCCACTCGGCGCAGCCGTTGGTTCACCACCCGGTGGTAATCACGTCCCCAGGCGTAGCGGGCCACCGCCAGGCGATCTGAGCGTCGTTCGACGGCCACGTGATAGTTCAGCCCGACGGCCAGAAGGCTGTTGGCTCCATTGAGCAAAGTCTGGGCTGATCGACGACGGGGAGCGGCCATCCATCCCATGTCGCCTTGATGACCGGCGTCCAGCCAGCGCTGCAAAGCTTCTGTGCGCATCTGCAATCGTGCACTCCCCGGCAGGCGAGCGATGCCGACCGGGTCAAATCCCTCCTCCCGGGCCCGTTGTTTCAGGGCCCGGCTGAGTGCTTCACGCTCGGATGGAACATCCAAATTCAGACCCTAAAGTTGAGCGTCTTCAGGCATCGTGCCGTGTCCGCTTCCCCAACAGATTCCTCGCTGCGTCTGTCACCTCTGATGCGCTGGTTGGGAATCACGTTGGTGATTTTGCTGGTCTTGCAGATCGGCGTGGTGCTCAGTGCTGCGGATTGGAGCGACAGCATCTATCAGCAGCTGCTGATTGAGCGCTTGGTCAGTCAAACGCCCATGGGGTTTGTCGGACTGTTACTCATGCTGATCAGCTCACGGC
>CEPB01022560.1_pt1 | contig 10754 bp, 15 predicted proteins | sample 530611 | NCBI WGS metagenome assembly CEPB01 (sample SAMEA2620672, study PRJEB7988) | marine metagenome | isolation source: saline water (ENVO:00002010), including
CTACTCCATATGGTGTCATGTATCCTCATGAAGTACAAGCTAATCTACTACAAACTGTCATATCTGGTGAAACTATCCAGAATAATTTTCTTCTGGACTTTGTAGAAATAATTCTGGTCATCGGTCTGGGTCTTTTAGTATTGTTGATGGTATATCAACTTCCAACATATCTATCTGGTATCATGTCAATGAGTGTAATTGGTTTATCAGTTGCAACATCATATTGGTTATGGATAGAAAGTCTAATACTATTTGATGCATTGTATTCTGCACTAACAGGTTTGATTGTATTTGGACATGCATCCTTCAACAAGTACTTTGTAACCTACAAGTTAAAAGAACAAATCAAAGGACAATTTAAGAAGTACTTATCACCAGAGATGGTAGATGAACTTACAAAGAATCCAGAACTTTTAAAACTTGGTGGAGAAAGAAAAGAGATGACCTTCATGTTCATGGACATATGTGGGTTCACTCCTATCAGTGAGAAATATAAGAATGATGATGACCCAGAAGGATTGGTTGAACTAATCAATAAGTTCCTTGATATTCAAACAAAAATCATTATAAATAATAAAGGAACAATAGATAAATACATGGGCGACTGCATCATGGCATTCTGGAATGCACCTCTTGATTGCAAAGACCATGCTGAATTAGCAGTTAAATCTGCATTGGAAGTATTAGATGCAACACAGAAACTTAATGAAGAGCTTTCTCCTCTCAACCTGCCTCCTATTAATGTCGGCATTGGCATCAGCACAGGAGAATGTATTGTCGGAAACATGGGCTCCGAAATTAGATTTGACTATTCAGTCATCGGAGATGCAGTCAACTTGGGTGCTAGACTCGAAGGACAAACAAGAAATTATGATGGGGTTGACTTGTTGTTATCGGAACGAACTTATCACTTATGTCCATCAAGAGCATTCAAGGAAATTGATAAAATCCTCGTTAAAGGAAAATCAGAAAAAGTTCGAATTTACACACCACTGGAAACGAATCCCACTTGACATCAAAAGTGATATAATATTCTTTAACTTTTAGTTGACAAATACCAAAATGATGAGATAATAATTATATGAGATTATTAGAAGAATCTTATGGGGATGTCAGAATCTTTTCTGAACGACCCTTTGGATATAAGAGATATATCGTAGAAAGACCAGATTCAACCCAAATCTACTCTGGATTATGGTATTCTTTAGAAAAAATTAAAGAATTTGTTGAAAAAGACTTGAAATCTAAAGATTAATCCTTATATATACTAATAGGAATGCTCACAGGGAGATTCCAAATACAATTTAACCTTGCTAAAAACAGGAGGCAAAAATGGTAAAATTATCTACGCTGGACTTACAGGAAATGTTAAGACTGACAAGTCCATTCTCAATTGGTGTGGATGACTTCTTTCGAAGAATAGATGATGTTCAAAGAAACAATAGTCAATCATACCCACCTTATAATATCACAAAAATTGATGACGAACACTTCGTTATCGAGATTGCATGTGCTGGATTCGGTAAAGACCATATCGACATTACAGTTCAAGAAAATGAACTAAAAGTCGTTGGTGATAAAGAGAATCCAAATCCAGAAAGAGTTGGAAATGGTCATGCAGTTCATACTGGTATTGCAGCTAGGAAATGGTCAAGAAAATTTATTCTTGCAGATGATGTAGAAGTTGGTTCTGCATCTATACAAGATGGTATTCTTGGAATTCCTATTACTAAAATTATTCCAGAAGAAAAGAAACCTAGAAAGATTTCTATTGGAAATAAAAAATTACCTAAAGAGTTCTTAACAGAACATGGTAGAGGATTTTAGTAAATAAAAGGTTGACACAACCCAGTCTCGTGGTATACTAAATATAGTTATAAAAATTATAAAGGTATTTTATTATGTTAAACAAAGGAAATATGAACGACCTTCACGACATCAAATTCCAAATGAGGAAAGATGGAGATTGGGTTGAGTCAAGTTTAGATTCAATGATGGAAGATAAGACCATTGTTGTGTTTGGTTTGCCTGGCGCATTCACACCAACATGTTCTACATTCCAACTACCTACTTTCGAAGAAATGTATGACCAGTTTATAGAAGCTGGTGTAGACGAAGTTTACTGTACATCTGTAAACGATACATTCGTCATGAATGCATGGTTCGAACAACAAGGTATTGAAAAAGTAAAACCTTTACCAGATGGTAATGGTGAACTTGCAAGACAACTAGGTCTTCTTGTTAAGAAAGAAAATCTAGGTTTTGGGTTAAGGTCTTGGAGATATGCAATGTTAGTAATCGATGGAACAGTCGAACTAATGAACATAGAACCAAACTTGTCTGACAATTGTGAGACAGACCCATATGAAAAGAGCAAACCAGAAGTATTCTTAGAAGAAGTAAGAGACCATTTTGGTTTGAATTTTGTAACCAACGATTCAGAAGAATCAGATAACGAGGAATAATTATGGAATATGTGATTGGAATAGTCATTTTAGTTGCACTTGGATACTTAGTATACAATGCAGTTGCTAACCAAGCAGATAAACTTGTCGGTGAAGCAGAACCAGTACAAGAACCTACAGTTACTAAACTTTCTAAAGCAAGATTGACTGCACTTACAAAGGCACAACTTGTAGAAAAAGGTAAGGAACTTGGGGTTAAGGTTAATTCAAGAGAAGTTAAATCTAAAATCGTAAATCAAGTATATAAAGCACAGTAATGTCTGAAGCTACTTACAAACTCGTTGTCAATGCCAAAGATGGTGAAAATGGTATCGAGATTACTGGGGGTAAATATGAGGGAGTCATATATACCTATGGTGAAGTTCAATTCGAAGAAGTTCAAGAAGGTGAACCCCCAACAATTAATTTTACTCGAGCAGTTCGTAAATGTCCAGACTCAATGAAAGACACTATATCAGATGATAAAGAGTTTAATCAAATCATGGGTGACATACTTATCGAACTACTTGAAGAACAAGGTGAAAAAGCCGTGGAGTTGCTCAAAGATGAACATCAAGAATCCGACAAAACTTAAAGAAGAAATTATCAGAGACGAAGGTGTCGTCTATGAAATCTACAAAGACCACCTAGGGTATCCTACCTTTGGTATTGGACACCTAGTAAAAGAAGGTGACCCAGAAAATGGTCAACCAGTGGGAACACCAGTTTCCCAAGAAAGAGTGGATGAAGTGTGGGAACATGACTATGCAGAACATGTAGAGGAGTGTGGAAAACTTTATCCAGATTTAGAATCTTATCCAGACGAGGTACAAAGAGTTTTAGTTAACATGACCTTTAACATGGGTATGACAAGACTATCTAAATTCAAAAACTTTAAAGCTGCAATTGAAAGAAATGATTGGAAACAAGCTGCAGTAGAAGGAAGAGATTCTAGATGGTATAACCAAGTTACTAATCGTGCAGAACGATTAATGGTAATGTTAGAGGAAGTATGATTATAAAATATTTAAAATTAGTTACTGGTGAAGAACTAGTAACAGAGTGGATTGAAGACAAACACGATTCAGTGGAAGTCAAACTTAAAAATCCTCTAGGTATTCTAATGTCACAAACTGAAAAAGGATTTAACATACAGTTAGTTCCTTATGGTTCGATGGCAGATAAAGAAGAGATTATGGTGAATTACAAGAACATTGTATTTCATGCAGAACCAGAACAGAAACTTCGTAATCAATACGAGTCAATCACTGGACAAGTAATTACACCACCAACACCTAAAATTGCAACAGTATGAAGAAACAAATAGTAAATGCACTTGTCAAAAAGTACGAAGGTGAAATTGCAGAAGCAAAAGCAAACATTGAAATCTATATGAACAATCCAGTTGGTATAGGTGAACATCCAGATGTTATCGATGCTATACATTCTCAAGTTTTGAAGATTGCATCAGCAGAGGAAAACATTCAAGTTATACAACAACATTTTGTTGACCAAAAAGTAATCTAGTAGTATACTAGTTATATGCACTTTTATACAAATGTCTATCAACATAGAAATCTCATCCTTGTTCGTGAGTTCAAGGATGGTGAGTATGTACAGAAACAAGTACAATACAAACCTACTTTCTATGTTCCAACAAACAAAGACTCATCCTTTCGTTCTGTAAAAGGACAAAACCTAGAACCTAAAAAGTTCAACTCTATTGCACAAGCACGACAGTTTCGTGAGAAGTGGAAAGATGTAGAAGGTTTTGATGTACATGGGATTGAGAGACATCCCTACGCTTACATTGCAGAACATTTCCCTCAAGATATTGAGTGGATGATGAGACACATTCGTATCATGAATCTTGATATAGAATGTGAATGTGAAAATGGTTTTCCAGAACCAACAGAAGCTGCAGAAGAAATCAATGCAATCACATTCAAGATGTTTGGTAAAGATACCAAGTATGTATTTGGTACACAACCATGGGAACATGGTGACCCAAATATTAAATACTTTCACTGTAAAAATGAGAAACAACTTCTCAAGACTTTCCTAGAAGAATACAAAAAGATATATCCAGACATTATTACTGGTTGGAATGTTGACCAGTTTGATATCACTTATCTTTATAATAGGATATCTAAACTGTTTAGTACAACTATAGCAGACCAACTCTCACCATGGAATATAACAACTGTTCGTGAGTGGGAAAATTTCAACAAGAAACAACAAGCATACACACTAACTGGTGTTGAGGTTGTAGATTACTTACAACTTTATCAAAAGTTTACATTCAAAAGAAGAGATAGTTACAAACTAGAAAACATCTGTCAGATAGAACTTGGTAAAGGTAAAATCAATTATGAAGAATTTGGTGCAATGCATCTATTCTACAAGAAGGACTATCAAAAGTTTCTAGAATATAATGTTCGTGATGTCACCTTGGTTGAGGAACTAGATGACAAACTAGGATTGATGGGTCTACTTCTTGCAATGTCTTACTCTGCAAAGTGCAACTATCTTGATGCATTCAGACAAGTAAGATACTGGGATATCCTAATCTTTAATCGTCTAAGACAACAGAACATCATTGTACCACCTTCTAAAAATACCTCACCTAAGAAACAGAAGTTTATGGGTGCATATGTCAAAGAACCACAGATTGGTATGCATGAGTGGGTTGTATCGTTTGACTTAAACAGTCTGTATCCTCATTTAATTATGCAATACAATATCAGTCCAGAGACCTACAATGGTATTACAATGGATACTGTAAGTGTAGAAAAGATGTTGAATAAAGAAGTTAAGATAGAAGGTGACTTTGCAACTACACCTAATGGTGCAAGATTTAGTAAAAGAAAACAAGGGTTTCTTCCAGAGGTACTAGAAAACTTATATGATGAAAGAGTGTTGTGGAAGAAAAAAATGATTGAACACCAAAAGGAGTTCGAGTCTACAGACGACCCTAGAAGAAAACAAGAATTGAACAGAAAGATTGCAATTGCATATAACAACCAGATGGTTCGTAAGATTTCTTTGAACAGTGCTTATGGTGCAATTGGTAATGAGTGGTTCAGATATTTTGAGTTGGGTCTTGCAGAAGCAGTAACAAGTAGTGGTCAACTTGCAATTAAATGGGTTGAAAATGCAGTTAACATGTACTTAAATAACATCTTAGGTACTGAGGATGATTATGTGGTTGCAATTGATACTGACTCAATCTATGTAAGATTTGATGAGCTCATCAAGAGTGTTCAACCTAAAAATCCTATTGAGTTTCTAGACCAAGTTGCAAGTGGTAAGATGCAAGATGTAATCAATAACTGTTACTCTGAACTTGCAGACTACACTAATGCATATCAAAACAAGATGGTTATGGGTCGAGAGGTAATTGCAGATAAAGCAATCTGGACTGCAAAGAAAAGATACATCATGAATGTATATGACAATGAAGGTGTTCGATTGACAAAACCAAAACTCAAGATGATGGGTATCGAAACTGCAAAGTCATCCACACCACAATGGGTTCGTGAGAAACTAGAAGATGCATTGAAGGTTGTCATGAAGGGTGATGAAAAACTTGTCCATGAGTTTGTTGATAATGCAAGAAAAGAATTTAAAGGACTAGACCCATATGACATTGCATTTCCTAGAAAAGTAAATGGTATCTTTGAGTATGAGAATGCAGTTACAATCTACAAGAAGTCAACACCAATGCATGTAAGAGCATCATTACTTTACAATCATTATCTAAAACAAAAAGAAATAGATATGAAATATGAGTCTATTCAGAGTGGTGAACATATGAGATTCTTATATCTAAAAGTACCTAACCCAATCAAAGAGAATGTTATTGGTTTTATAAGTACTTTACCCAAAGAGTTTGAACTTCATTCTTACATTGATTATGATTTACAGTTTGATAAATCATTCATTGAACCTCTAAAATTAATACTTGAGAAGATAGGGTGGTCAACTGAACCAGTATCATCCCTAGAAGATTTTTTCAGTTGACAGAATAGAGATTGGTAGTATAATAATATAACAGTCGAGGAATATATTATGAATTTATTGAAAGACCTTGCAAAAGCAAGTGGTAATGAATTAGCAGGAGTCGTATCAGATGGAATCGTCGCAGGTGATGTAGATGGTTATATCGATACAGGTTCTTATATCTTTAATGCATTAGTAAGTGGTGATATCCATCGTGGTATTCCATCTAATAAGATTACTGCACTAGCAGGTGAAAGTGCAACTGGTAAAACATTCTTTGCATTAGGAATGGTACAAAAGTTTTTGGAAGATAACCCAGAAGGTAATGTCGTCTACTTTGAATCTGAGTCTGCATTGACTCAAGAAATGTTAGAGGAAAGAGGTGTTGATACAAGTCGTATTCTTCTTGTTCCAGTTACAACAATAGAAGAATTTAGAACTCAAGCAGTAAACATTATCGATGGATTTGAGAAAGGAAGAAAAGGTAATGAGAAACTTTTCTTTGTTCTTGATTCACTTGGTATGTTATCTACAATCAAAGAAACAGAAGATATTGGGTCTGGTAAAAATGTTAGAGACATGACCAAGGCACAAGTTATCAAGGGTACATTCAGAGTGTTAACTTTGAAACTTGGTAAAGTTGGTATCCCAATGATTGTAACTAATCATACATATGATGTGATTGGTTCTATGTTCCCACAAAAAGAAATGGGTGGTGGTTCTGGATTGAAGTATGCAGCTTCATCTATTGTATATCTATCCAAAAAGAAAGAAAAAGATGGAACAGAAGTTATTGGTAATATCATCCATTGTAAGAATCAAAAATCAAGATTGACTGTCGAAAATAAGATGGTCGATGTTAGACTTACATACGATAAAGGTCTAGATAGATATTATGGTCTACTTGACTTAGCACTAAAGTATGGTATCTTTAAACAGACATCAACAAGAATTGAACTTCCAGATGGTACAACTCAGTTTGGTAAAACTATCAACAACAATCCAGAGAAGTATTTTACAGAAGAAGTTCTACAACAACTTAATGAATGTGCAAAGAAAGAATTTAAATATGGAAGTGTGGAAGAAATCGTAGAAGAAGATGCAGAATAGAATAGAAGAATCAATCTTAAAGAATCTATTCGTCTCAGATACATTCACTAGAAAAGTAATTCCTTATCTTGAGGAAGATTACTTTTCGGATAGGTCTGAACGATTAGTCTATAAACAAATCAATGAATACTTTATGAAGTATAATGAGTGTCCTACTCATGAAGCTCTTGGTATTCAAATGAATGATTTGTCTGGATATAATGACGAAGAGATTAAGAATGCAATGACTGTTATCAATCAGTGTAAAACAAACACTGAGGAAACACCACACGACTTTCTCGTAGATGAAACTGAGAAATGGTGTAAAGATAGAGCAATCTATAATGCAGTTATGGAAAGTATTCAGATTATTGATAAATCATCCAAAAGAGAAAAGGGTGAGATTCCAGATATTCTAAAAGATGCATTATCAGTTTCTTTCGACCAACATATTGGTCACGACTTCATCGAAGATTCAGATGATAGATTCATGTCCTACAATACTGTAGAAGACAAACTACCATTTGACCTTGAAATGATGAACAAGATTACGAAGGGTGGTTTACCAAATAAAACCTTGAATGTTGTTATGGCAGGTACAGGTGTTGGTAAATCACTGTTCATGTGTCATTGTGCATCTAACAATCTTATGATGGGTAAGAATGTACTTTACATATCTATGGAAATGAGTGAAGAAAAGATTGCAGAAAGAATCGATGCAAATCTTATGAATCTTCCCATCCAAGAACTTTCTAATCTACCAAAAGATATGTATGATAAGAAAGTAAAATCGATTCGTGACAAAACAACTGGTAAACTAATTGTCAAAGAATATCCTACTGCAACTGCACATACAGGTCATTTTAGACATCTACTACAAGAACTTAATCTCAAGAAAGACTTCGTTCCAGATATCATTTATGTTGACTATCTAAACATTTGTGCATCTGCAAGAATGAGAGCAGGTGCAAGTGTAAACTCTTATACAATGGTTAAAAGTATTGCAGAAGAAATGAGAGGACTTGCAGTTGAATTCAAACTACCAATTGTTACTGCAACACAAACTAACAGACAAGGATTTACATCAACAGATGTAGGTCTAGAAGATACATCTGAATCATTCGGTCTACCAGCAACAGCAGACTTGATGGTTGCATTGATATCTACAGAAGAACTAGAAGAATTAGACCAAATCATGGTCAAACAATTGAAGAACAGATATAATGACCCAACTTATTTCAGAAGATTCATCATAGGTGTAGATAGAGCAAGAATGAAGTTGTATGATTGTGAACAATCTGCAACAGAAGAACTACATGATTCTCCACCAGCTTTCGATAGTAGTGAATCTGGTAAAAGAATCTCTGGAGAAAAAACTGATGGATGGGACATATAACTTCTTACCAGACCAGTCAACTCATACTAAGGTCTTAACAATTGATGCTCCTAAAGAAATTATGGACATCAATCATCATCTTGTAAACTACATTCTTGATATGGATGGGAAAGGACAAGGTGTTCATGATACCATCAACGCAGGAGTAACAAACTTTACAGGATGGAAATCATTTGATAGTCCATATATGCATCAACTTTTAAATTGGGTTGGTTTTGAAATAAAAAAATATCTTGTACATGTTCCAGATTTTTTACCAGTTTTTTCTCAAGTTTGGGGTATGGGATATAAAGTAAATGATGTTACACCAGCACATTCTCATGAACCAGCTTTTATGAGTTTTACATACTATCCATATGTTGAAGACCCAGAGATTGCACAACCCTTAGAGTTATGTAAAGTTCCAGATGGTAGTATTGAAATGGATTTATCAAATTGTGCAGAACATGTGCAAGAGAAAACAAAACAATGGGGTGAACCTCTTCTTTCTATTCCACCACATACAGGACAATTAGTAGTGTTTCCCTCTTATGTGTTTCATCAAGTAAAACCAGTTACAGTTGAAACAGATAGATATTGTATAGCTGGTAATCTTCATCATGACTTTGAAGTTCAACAAGAGGGACATCCCAATACTTGACACAGAGGTACATTTTTTCATATAATGGTAGTATGAAAAATGGGATAGTAATACAACAAAGGGGTGGAGACTTTCGTCTCATCGACATCCCTCTCAATTCGAAAGAAATGCAACTTGCACTTGATAGGTCTGATATTGATGCAAGTTGGGATTTAATGTGTCAAAGTGTTAGATATCGAATAGGTATTGACATTATAGGTAATTACGACTTAGTATCCATCTTTGTAAATGGTGACGAGAGACCTTTACACTAGGGTACATATTTTAGTATAATATATGTATAAATTAAGGAGTAAATATGAAATTAGGTAATGCAGAAATAGTGATATCAAGAGAGGGTAATCTCTCAAGAGAAAAATTGTTGCAATTTTTGTTAGATGATGTTGGTTTAAATCTAGTCAAAGTCAGAGGTCAATATGATTCATATTGGTTGAGTGGTAAAGATGGTTTTGACATGATAGATGGTAACAAATATTACAAGTTGACAATAACTGATTATGGTATAGAGATTAAATGTACTGGTGATTACAATGCATTCAGTATGAAAGGTCAATTAATAGAGTGGATGAAGGCACAATTACCTTCTCCTCTTGCAAACGAGGCAGTAGCATAATGAACGATAAATTAAAGAATGCAGTAGAAAAACTTTGTGAAGATTTGACAAATGCAATGCATACAAGATGGGAACATAGTCGTGGAAAAACAACACATGACTACTCTGTAGGTCAAAAATACATTCGTATCTTCTCAGTAGAGAATGGAAAACCATCATCTGCATGGGGTTTCATTAACAAGAAAGAGTTTCAAAAAGGTGCATGTGGTATCACTTTCAAAGAAGGTGATGTTCTCAAATGTGCTGGATGGAAAACACCAGCTTTGAATGCACCAAGAGGTAATTTGTTTGAGGGATATCCAATCCCACCAAACTCAATGAGAATTTATGGGCCAGACTACTTAAGGTAGTTTGACCCAAGGGTACATATTTTAGTATAATATGTACATAGTAAAGGAGTAAATATGATAGAAGTTGCAAGAATTAGTCCCCTAACTGGTAATGTAAACAAGATGTATCTTGACATCACTCAAGAACAAGTTGAAGAGTGGAACAAGCCAGGCAAGGAAAGGAGATTGATTCAAGACATCTTCCCTAATCTTAATGAAGATGAGAGGGAGTTTATCATGA